>ENA-OPXH01001524-OPXH01001524.1-human-gut-metagenome-genome-assembly--contig:-NODE-1524-length-15595-cov-2.206049_pt1 | contig 15595 bp, 8 predicted proteins | sample MGYA00241521_ERZ502034 | MGnify/ENA primary metagenome ERZ502034 (study PRJEB25962, sample SAMEA2042103) | human gut metagenome | biome: human gut; feature: human-associated habitat; material: faeces... | reverse complement strand
TGCCCGGGCACTTCCGACGACCAGGCAAAGGCATAACAGGATAAATAGCTTTTTCATATTTTTTTTACTGCTGGTGGTTGTTTTTCTATGTGTCGTATTTTTCAGCGGACTATTATTGTCCGTACAAAATGTATTTGGTCTGATGCGCTTCCTACTTGTATCTCAAATTCTCCGGGCTCTACCACTTTCTGCATACGGGTATTGTACAGGGCGAGTTCCGAGAGAGGCAACGTAAGTTCGACGGTCTTTGTCCCACCGGCTTCGACAGAGATTTTGTCGAAAGCTTTCAACTGCTGAACCGGTGTCGCCACAGTGCTTATTTTGTCTCTTACGTAGAGTTGCACTACTTCCTTGCCGTCTCTTTTTCCTGTATTCTCTACTGTAACCTTGACTTTGAGTATGCCATCTGCCGTCAGGAGGGTATCGCTCAGGACACAGCCGGTGTACCGGAATGTCGTATAGCTGAGCCCGTAACCAAAATTCCATAGGGGGTCGGGCTTATCGAATATATAGTGACCCTTGGGTTCGTCGGGAGTCCCGGGCTGGTCGAAGGGTTCTTCGCGGTCGGTAACATAGTGATTGTAGAAACAAGGTGTATTGCCCGTACTTCGGGGGAAGGAAACGTTTACTTTTCCCGAAGGGTTTACCTTGCCTGTAAGAATGTCTGCCAAGGTATTGCCCTGCTGCTCTCCGGCATACCACTGCACCAGAAGGGCATCGGCATTTTCTTTTACCCACGGCATTGCCAAAGGCTTACCGGCAATAAAAACGACAATGAGCGGTTTGCCGGTCTTTTTTATTTCCTTTAAGAGGGTCAGTTGCTCCCCGGGCAGTTCCAGAGAGGAGAGGTCGAATCCTTCACCGCTTGTAGAGTATCTGGGCGAACGTCCCAGATAGGTGCTCCGCGTACCTATGGCGACTATGGCTATGTCGCTCCGGCGGGCTACTTCAACGGCTTCTGCTATCTTGCTTTTGTCACGGCTCCACCAGTCACAACCTTGGGCATAATTGATGGCAACTCGGTCTCCCACAACGTTTTTAAGTCCCTGTAACAAGGTTATTCCTTCGTCGGTGTCGCTTGTCGTCCAAGAATAGTCGCCCATGACTGTCTGGTCGGCATTGGGCCCGATGACGGCTATGGATTTGTAGCGTGTGATGTCCAACGGAAGTATGCCGTTTTTGTTCTCCAGCAAAATCGCACTCTCGTCGGCTATGGCTTTCGACAGTGCTATCTTCTCTTTGCTGCGTACTACTTTTTTCACTTGTTCGGGGTCGCCATAAGGTGCATCGAAGAGCCCGAGGCGAAATTTTACTGTCAGTATCCTTCTTACTGCCCGGTCGATGTATTTCTCGTCTAACCTCCCGTCGGCCACCATCTTTTCAAGGGTTTCGTAAGAAGAGTCTATATTCAGGTCTACCCCTGCTTCGAGTGCCATTTTTGCGGCTTCTTCCCGAGTAGCTGCTGCCCGGTGGAATGTGTGCAACCGCTCTACCGAGCCCCAGTCGGAATATACGTATCCGTCGAATCCCAGCTCCTCGCGCAACAGCTCGGTCATGTAGTAATAAGAACCGGTTACGGGTACACCGTCATAGGCACTGTAACATGTCATGACGGCCATCGGGGCGGTGCTCCGTATCACTTTTTCAAAGGGGTACAGGTACAGGCTTCTCAATTCTCTTTCTCCCCCGCTTACTCCGGCACAGTTCAGCCCGCCGGCAGGCGTACCGTGTGCTACAAAGTGCTTGGGCATACAGGTTATGTCGTATTCTTGGTATCCTTCGATAAAGGCTTCGCCCATGCGGGCTATGAGATAGGGGTCTTCGCCATAGGTTTCTTCTACCCTTCCCCACCGTAATTCCCGGGCAATGTCGAGCACAGGCGAGAGGATTTGGTGTATACCTATTGCCCGGGCTTCTTCTCCGGCTGCCCGGGTCATCTGCCGAACCAGCGAGGGATTGAAAGTGCTGCCTTGTGCCAATGCGTGGGGAAAGATGGTACAGCCATTCTGCAATATGCCTTCTATGCCTTCGGCTGAAGTGAGTACGGGAATGCCAAGGCGGGTATTGGTCTTCATGTATGTCTGTAATGCGCGGTACATTACGGCACAGTCGAAAGCGGGCATACTCATCTCATGCGTAGTGCCAAAACTTCTTCCGGCAAAGATTTTGTCTATATCTTCGAGCTTGCCTGATGCCCGGTTTTGCAACTGGTCTATTTTTTCTTGCAACGTCATCCGCGAGAGCAGGTCGTCGACCCGTTGCTGTACGGGTGCCGAAGCGTCTTTATACAAGGGCATTGCCCCTGTTGCAGACAGCGATGTTGCAGCAAGGGCAATGGAAATGGTTATGAGGTACTTTTTCATGATTATTTGTTGTTGTAAGGTGTTACTTGCAGGCGGTATGAGCCTCCTTGCAGGAGAGACTTGTCGAAAGTGATGGCGAGGTCTTTGCTCTCACCGGGCATGAGGGTAAAGTAGTTGTCGTTCATCATGGCGGGAAGTATGCGTTCTCCGTCGGTGGTACGTACGGCCTGAACGTGTACGGCAAATGCTACTCCTTGCGCCGAACGCGGATTAGTGACGGTTGCATTGATGCATGCTTTGCCTTCTTCGTCACCATCGGCCAATTTGGAGGTAACTTTCAGCCGGGCTTCGGGCAAGGTATTCAATGCCGTAAAATCTCGACGGCCGTTTCCTCTCCAGTAGTTGTTCTCGGAGAGTACTTTTCCGGATTTGTCTTTCAGCGTAAGGCGTATAAAATGCACATCGGTGAGGCCTTCGGTGGGACGGGTCCCGCTGAGGACGTCGAAACTCCAGAGAGAATAACCGAACCACCATCCCAATTCGATGCCGAACATACGCACGTAACGGGCTTTTACTTCGGGGAAGGTGATTTCTTCCACGCCTTCGCGCCCTTCGTTCGTCTTGTATATTTCTTTCCAGTTTTTGGCGTCGTCCGAGATTTGTATTTTATAGGCTTTTCCATAGGCTGCTTCCCAATTGAGGCGTACGCCCCCGACCGATTGTATGCTGCCCAAGTCGACATATATCCATTCATTGTCGCTCCTATGCGCTGCCCAACGGGTATCGTCCTTGCCGTCCGATACATAGGAGGGGTCACCTTGTGCAGTAGACGAGGCTACTGCGGGCTTGCCCAGCGACAAGATTTCTCGCTCACGATTTACATCGAGGGTAAAACATGTGGTTGCCGTATTGGAGAGGGCATCGACAAGGGCTTTTTTCTGAAGGTGCTTTACCGGCTTGCCATCCATATTATAGATTACGGCTTCGGCTGTGAGTGCTTCGTAATTTCGTGCTGTGGTATTGGCAACTTTGATTTCTTCGGTAACGGGATTCCAGTATATATGGAGGGGCTCACATGCGGACTTGCACCCCCAATAAGCTCCTGTAAGGTCGTAATAGTAATCGTACGTCTGCCATACCATAGAGGGATATGCCGACTGCCCCATCCAAAGCATGATGCCTGAGGCATCTTCCCACATGTGGTCTAACCAGCCTTCGAAGAGGGCTTTATTGGATTCTATATTGACAAGCTGGGCTTTGCGGCAAAAGTCTTGTGCGTCGCGGGCAGTTCCGAATTCCCGGTCGATGGACTCGGCATAACGGTCGGGCAAGGCATTGCCTGCTCCCGAACCGAAATAGTGCTTGTTCCACATATCATCGCGCGGCCACCAGTTCTCGCGGGGCATGAATTTACGGAAGCTCTCGAAGGTGGGAACTACGGCTGTTCCTATCTCGGTACGGAATCCCCAGCCCCGTTTACCGTCTCCTCCGGAAGAGGGGTCGGGATATTTGCTGAAATAATAACGGGGGTCGAAGGCTCCCCAGTAACCGCTTCCACTCAATCCTCCGGAGTTGGAACAGGGCTGGAAATAGCGGTCGCCTCCGTCGAAAGTACGAATGTTCTCGGCCATCCAACCGGTAAGCGGGGGTTCGGGTGTCGCTTCATTGTCACCACACCATACGGCTATACAGGGATGGTTGCGTACGCGCTTGATTTTTTCGAGCATGTTGTTGTTGAAAGCGTTCAGGTCATACGGCAGAGTCGGGTTGGAATTGATCCAGAAATCGTCCCAGACCATGATGCCGTATTTGTCGCAGTACTCGTAAAACTCGTCATCGGTAACCGAACCGAGCCAATTACGAATCATATTGAAATTCATGTCTTTATGAAGCCGTATCCGAGTCTCGTATTCCTGCCCGCGGCAGCGCAGCATATATTCCGACATGCCCCAATTGGCTCCTTTGACGAATACGGGGACTCCGTTGATGTGGATGTGGAAGATATCGCCTTCCTTGTCATAGGTATATTTACGGATACCGAACGTAATGTCCCGGGTGTCGGATATTTCGTTACCCGCCAGAACTTCTATTTTGCAGTTGTACAAGTTGGGGTCTCCATACCCGTTGGGCCACCAGAGTTTGGGACTGTTGATACTTAACTGAGGGTAATAACGTTTGTCGAATTTTATTTTCCGGGTAGCTCCTGCCTCGATTTGTATCTCTTCTTCGAAGGTGATGTCCCCGGGTGTAATCGTGCCTTTGACGATGTATTTTTCTGCTCGGGAACGATTGTTTTCTACATCAAGCTCCAGCGAGAGGTCGGCTCTTGCATTGGTGGGCAAGTCGGTACGAATCCAGGGGTCGATAAGGGTTGCCGTACCGGTATTGCTCAAATAGACTTTGTCGGTAATACCGCTATTGAGACCCGGCACATAGGGCATCCAGTCCCACCCTCCGCTCGACAGGTAGTTGGGGCTCCCCTGATTGGCCAACGGGGTGCGAGGTATGTGCACCAGAACGGCCAATATATTCTTGCCATCTCGGTCTATAATGTCGGTGACGTTGAAGCGTCCCCGATGCATAAATCCGTCTAACGTCCCTAACAGAGCCCCATTGAGGTATATGTCGGCTTTGCGGTTGACTCCGTTGAAATGTAACCAGACCAGTTCTTTTTTATAGTCGGCAGGGACTGTAAATTCGGCCCTGTACCAAAAGCTCCTGTCGTACTTGCTTCTATCGACCCGGTGTATATTGTCTCCGAAATTGGGGTCTTCCTCGTAGCCGGCTACTACATACGAGTTGAACACAGTCCCCGGAACTACGGCATCGACCCACGAAGACATATCGTAACGGGGGTCGGACAGGCGGCTGACGTCATTGCCGACTTCGGCCTGAGGTTTTACTTTCCATGTAATCGACGGGGTTCCGCTGTGGAGGTAGATATTTTCGGCCTGTAACGGAATGCAGCCCAGACATGCAGATATGAAGGCTGTACATATTTTTTTCATATTTTACGCTTTGTTTTTTGTTGTCGAAATTGTTTTTCTCTTTCTTGTCAAGGGTTTTGTACGGATAAAAAGGGATGTACCATTTGCTGCCGCGTCTTTTTCATTTATCCTAAAGACCGGCTTGCCATGATGATACTCCCTTTTTATCTTCTCTTTCAAAAAGGGAAACGGGACAGCTACTTCAATGTGATACGATAGATGCGTGCATCTTTCCCAGGTATATCATAGTGAAGTTCCCCGTTTTCTACGGCAGCGGACCGGCCCACAATTCTTTGACCGATACTACCTTACGAGGGTTTATATCCAGAGCTTCCATAGATACCGAACCGGAAAGGTCGCCTTCGGCATCGTAGTTGAAACAGGCAACGTAGAGATGATGTCCGTCACGCAGCATAAATACAGACTCGGCTCCGTAATGGGTATCGCGAAACGATTTGTAACCGTAGACGGGCATAAACGAACGTTCTAAAGATGCCAATGCGAGTATATCTTTATTGTCTAACAGCTGAACCGCCCGTTCGATGGAGAGTTTCGGATTTCCGGTTTTTGACGGCTCGTCGGTACTGAAGTTGTCGCCCAACAATATCATTCCGGTAACTACTCCGGTGGTAATACGTGCCCGGTTTTCGCCCTCTGTCTCTCCGTCTTTCTGCAATACAATATGGTCGGGGTCGTTGTACTGGAAAAGCTTATCGGTCCACCATCCATAAGAAAGAGCGTTCATCACGTATTCAGAGTGTCCTATCGTGCCCCAAGCGTCGCAAGAGATGCGCCGGGAATTGCCATACTGGTAAGGGAAAAGCGGGGCTATCGAGAGGGAAAGGAACATGTCGTCGCCTGCCAAACCGAGCAGATAGCTGAATCCCTGATTGTAGGCTTGTGTCCCGGTGGTAACATTCTTGTCGTAGTAAGAATCGCCTTGTACGGCTCCGTTGGTCACAAAGTCGAGTTTTACATATTTGAATCCCCATTCTTTGAACTTCTTGAACTGATATGCCATGCGTTCTTTTATGGCCGGATGGGTGGGGTCGACACAGTACCCGCCTTGTTTGTGGGGCTTCCCGTTTACATACAAGAAGCAGTCTTTGTACTTGTATTTGTTCTGAGTTCCTTCTACATAGGAGTCGCCATTGTCGCCCCAGTATGAGAAGGGACACCAGTAAATTCCGGGAATCTGCCCGTTTTCTTCACATTTGCGAACGTATTGTCTCAACTGGTCTTCGCTCATGTTGTCCCAAAAGGAGTCCAAGTCGAGGACAACTTTACCTTGTCTATTGTGGAATCCTTTGGGGTATAATGTATTACGGAAGAAATCGGAGGCATCAGCAGCTGCTTTATAGTTGAGATGATTGGCAAGTACCGCCCAACTATTCCAACCGACAGGGGCTCCTTGTGTCCAAGTAGAACGTATCGGGAGAACACAGGTATTCGCTTCACCGTAGGCATTCATTCCTTCGCGCCAGTCATCGAAAACGCCCAGCATCATCTTGGCCGATTTTACACTATTGCCCTTTACCTTACCATGAGGTAACTTGTCGCGGGTAATATCGGAGGATGCTCCGGAATAGCAACAAAGCTGCTCGACAGTACCGTTGTCGGCCGACTTGACACGGACGGCGCTCTTCCAGGTGTCGTGCTCGACCGAGCCCAGCACTACTCCCTTGCGACTGTCGCCATGATAGAGCGAAGTGACTTCGTAAGAGGTGAGTTCGCCGGTCAGCTTGTGACACTCGTAACGGATAAACCCGTCGTTGTCCCAGGGCACGAACAGCATCCTGTTCTGTTCGCTTCGGGGAAACCATGCGACCGGTGTTTCTGTAACAACCGGGGCCAGGTAGTTGGACGATATACCGGCATCACCGGTCAATTCGACTTCGGTAAGAATATAGGGGCGCTTATCGTAGGTATATATCTTTTGCACCAATGCAACCGACGCCGAAGTACCGCTGAAACGAAAGGTATGGCATGTTCCTTTCCCGAAATTGTCATCGACCTTGTTCCGGGTATATTGCATCGTGGCGAATGAAGCGGGTGTCAGGGTCTTGGTCCCTATACCGGGAATATCGCAAGTCGCTTCAGGACGGGCATTCGCAAATATGCGAAGCCCTTTATAGTCGTAATCGAAACTTTTTGCCTGCTCGTCATAGGTGATGCGCCACCCTCTGTTTTTTATGGTTACGGCTCCGGCCCGCAGGGAAAATGCGGACAGAATAAATATGCTTAAAAATAATATTGTTCCGGTTTTCATGATAATGTCTTTCTATGATTTACAATGCTACTGCCTCGAAAACAAGGCTCTCGTACTCGTCGCTCATATAGAACGCGACACCGTGGTTCATCAGGAAATCGCCGGAGAATACTTTTCCTTCCAAGGAGTCGAATCGTGACCAGCGATTGGGTATCTTGTTGAGCTCGTGCAGGCGATATTGCTTGTCGGGGTCTAGTCCTTTGAGGTACAGTACTTGATGGTCTCCGTTCAGTGCCTTAGCCATGAGATAGGAATAAACAACGGCATGACTCTTGTCTTCCAAAGCATACATAAGGGACACGCGGTTGCTCTCATAGGGCGACAGGAGGCGGTACATGTCACCGAACTGCACTACGTCTTTGACCCGGTTGTAATCGCTCATGGCCAGACGGCAATAGGCCTTTTCGTCGTCGGTCATCTGCCGGGGTTGCAAGTCCATACCGAGTTTGGCCGATGTGGCTACGTCGAAACGGAACTTCAAAGGTACCGTCCTGCCGGTGATGTGGTTGGGACATACCGAAACATGGCTTGCCATACAAATGGCGGGGAAGAACTGGCTGGCTCCCCACTGTATCTTGATGCGGTCGAGTGCATCGGTATTGTCGCTAATCCAGAACTCGTCGAAATAGGGCAATGTACCGTAATCGATGCGTCCCCCACCACCGGAACATGCCATGATGGTGACGTCGGGATACTTCTCCCGTACACGCTTGAGTACCGAATATAGACCTCTGACATACTCTATCCACAAGTGAGACTGCTTGTCGGCAGGGAGATAGCCGGATGCTGCATTTGTCATAAACCGGTTGCAGTCCCATTTGATGTAAGATATGTCTTCGGTCTCGCTCATGGTCTTGTCTACTACGCTGAAAACGAAGTCCTGTACTTCCGGGTTACAAAGGTCGAGAACAAGCTGATTACGGCTCAAATCCAACGGGCGGTTGGGTTGTGTTATCACCCAATCGGGGTGTTTTTCATAGAGTTCGCTTTTGGGATTTACCATCTCGGGTTCTAACCAGATACCGAACTTGATATTTCTCTTCTGACACTCTTTTACCAGATAGCCCAAGCCGTCGGGAAGTTTCTCCCGGTTTATCGTCCAATCGCCCAAACCGGCATTGTCGCTGTTTCTGGGGTGCTTCTTGCCGAACCAGCCATCGTCGAGAAGGAAAAGGTCGAATCCCATATCGGCGGCATCATCGATGATACCGGTCAGTATTTCATTGTCAAAGTCGAAATAAGTGGCTTCCCAATTGTTCATCAACGTCATATGGGGCTTCGTCCCATTGTATACTCCATATTGGCGGGCCCAGCGGTGAAAGCGGCGCGATACCGTACCTTTACCCTGATTGCTGTATGTGTACAGCAACGGTGGCGTAGTCAAGGTTTCGCCTTTTTTCAGGGTATATTGCCCGGCATACGAGTTGATACCTGATATGATGCGCAGCTTATCTTGGTTGTCGACACTGAAATGGAAGGCAAAACTTCCCGGCCATGCCAGCGTAGCCCCGATGACCTTGCCGCACTCTTCGGCCGCAGGCTTGTCCAAAGAGAGGTAGAAACAGGCATGCCCGTACTCGTTGGAGCGAACACCCAGGCGCGACTCGACGGTCTTTACCCCACGGGTGAGAGCACTCTCGGTCATGTGCATCTCATTTGCCCAATTTCCCCAAAACTGAGTCATATAATAATTTCTTGCATACAGGCTGATGCAGGACGAGGCGTAATCGTAAAGTACAACAGGCTTTTTCTCGTTACTGGTATATTCTACCCATTGTTCTATGATGTCTTCTTTCTCGTATGTCTTGAAGGAAACTTTTGCTCCGAATGCAAAATACGTGTCTTTCAAAAAGATGTCGGTCTGCACTTGATTATCGTTCAGACGACGCTGCTCGACCCTGTCAAACACCAATTCGGTAGAAGTGTTCCCGTCACCGTGTACGGCTCGAAGCGCCGGCTGGTGCACATATCCGGTTCCGAATGTAAGCAGTATTTCGTCGTTGGAAACCGGTACGAGTTCGCAATCCTTCTCCCTCAACCGATTGCCCAGATAGGACTGGCATAATTTGTTCTTGTCATTTACCTTATACACCAAACTTGTATTGTCCGTCTGGATAACAATAGTTTCTTGTGATGTTGCATTTGCCAATAACGGAAATGACAACATTGTCATAAGTACCGAAAAAAATTTCATATCGTGTGTTTTATATTAAAAATTTATATCAGACCTAAATAATAAGAGATGATACATAAAGTTTACCTCCAAAAAGAAATCACATTTTAACATTATAAATATTTCCTTTTTATTCCAATACGGAAAGTCTTGAACAAAGCCGATTCTCCAGTGCACAATATTTTATGCTACAAAATGACAAAAAATATAAAGATTCTACCGACACAAATATTTCAAAAAATACGACGAATGTAGCATTTTACCTTTGTCCAAGCGGTGTATTTACAGTTATTGCATTTCACATCTACATTTGTTATAGTGAGTATACCGGCTTGCCTCCGACATTACGGACGGGACATTTTTTATATTCTTTGCCCGGGGAAAGAGGCTTTACAAAGTATCATACGGCATATCGAGCATATTGCTTGGCGGAGGCTGCATCGGTATTTCTATCACTTATGTCTCAAAAAAAAGGTCATCGAACGATGAAACGGGGCTATCGAACGATTTATTCTCATAATTGATAAAAATAAAATTTCTTTTTTCGAATAAACTTCGTAAGTTTGCTTTGTAAATGTGTATCGGCAAGATACTGTATGACGATATTTATATGAAAAACAATCTTATCATCACCATCGGACGTCAGTTCGGAAGCGGTGGCCGCGAGATAGGCCAGCGCCTCGCCAAATTATTCGATATTGCATACTACGATAAGGAACTTATACAGGAAGCGGCCAAAGAAAGCGGCTTGAGCTCGGAATACTTCGAGAGGGCCGACGAGACGGCTCCGGGGTCTCTGCGCAACATCCTCACCATGAGTTGGGCAACTCTGGGCAACTCTTTCGGCAACGACGGTACATTGAGCAACGAGAATATTTTCAAGTACCAGTCGGACGTGATTATCCATCTGGCAGAAGACCATCCGAGCGTATTCGTAGGACGATGTGCCGATTATATACTCCGCGAAAACCCGATGTGCTTCAACGTATTTATCCATGCTCCGTTGAAGGACAGGATAGAGCGTATCATGAAACGTGAGCACATCTCGAAGGCGGAAGCTATGGAACTGGCTTCTAAAAAGAACAAATGCCGCGCCAACTATTATAATTATTATACGGATAAGGAATGGGGGGCTGCCTCATCATACGACTTGTCGATAGACTCTTCGAAGCTGGGCTGTGAGGCTACGGCTCTGTATATCTACGAATTTATCCAAAAAGTACAGAAAGGCAACTCATAAGATGCCGGGAGTAGCCGGCCGGCCTTCGGGATATATATAATTATTTAACCGGGAGATTTCTTGTTCTCCCATTTATCATTACATCATTATGAAAAAAAGTGCAGTTTTGATAGTAATCCTTGTCGTCAACGGGATTATGTCAAATGTGTTTTCACAGACAAAAACAAGTTTGAAAAATTTGTTAAATAACGTCGTAGAGGATGCTGTAAACTCAGTTACGAACAAAATCACGACGTTGACCCCCGAAGATATCGCGGGCACATGGAAGTATTCTGCTCCGGCCTGCGAATTTGAAAGCGGGGAGGTACTGAAAGATGCGGGCGGAAAACTGATTGCCGCCGAAGTGGAGAGCCAGCTCACCGATATATACAGCAAAGCGGGGATTACGGCTTCGACTTTCGGATACAGCTTTGCCGACAGCACGTTTACCAACCAATACAAAAAAATCAACTTAAAAGGGGTGTATTCCCTCAACGGGACCGACAAGCAAATAGATATGACTTACCAAGTGGCCGGGCTTATCCGCCTGGGCGAGTCGTCGGCCAAGATAGAAAAAAACGGGGACAAACTTGTCTTGCTCTTCGATGCGCAGAAACTGGTGAAGATATTGTCGACCTTGTCGGCCAAGACTTCGAGCACGACGCTGAAAACGGTAAACTCAATTTTATCAAGTTACAAGAATGTTCTTATCGGATATGAGTTGACCCGACAGTAGACCGTAGCGGCCCCTGCCCTATCTCATTTCCAGAAATATCGCCGGTTTGTTTTAAAAAAACTACTCAAGGCCATACAAATAGAGGGAACTATATACTGCCTTACAGTAAAGCCCTCTATAAAGGAGTGTACAATTTACAGAGGGTTATGCCTTAATACGCTTTATTGTCTTGACAAAGATTCCATACAACAAGGCTATCATATAGTTGCCTAAGCAAATAGCACGTCTTGACAATATTATAACTCCGCTTCCCAAAAACAAAGTCCGGAAGAAACTGCGCCATAAAACCGTTACCGCAGTTTTTCCCGGACTTTGCTATTTTCAAAGATTTCCTAAGAGCCGGTTGTCTAAATATCCAATAAAAATATTATCCGGTCTCTTTCCCTGTTTTCTCTCGCCAGATAGCCAGCTATCATCCTCTCAAAAAGGGGAAAACATCCTCAAAAGGAAATCTCAAACCCCGCTCAAGCAAAATGCAGACAGGCTCTATCTGTATCGAATGGAAATTTTACAATCGGCTTTATCCATAAGCCATATTTCTTATTTCTCTGTCCCGTGGATAGTAAGTTGCGGGAAAGGAAAGCCAATGCCTTCCTTGTTAAAGGTGGCATATACAGTACGATTCATCCAAAAGAATACATCCCAATAATCAGAGCTTTTTACCCAGACACGTACCGTAATATCCACACTACTCGCACTCAAAGCACCTATCTCTATGACAAAAGACGGATTTTTCAAAATACGCGAATCCGAATCGATGACTTGTTGCACGACCGCTTTTACCTTCTCGAAGTCTTCATTATATTCTACTCCAAAAGTGAAATCGACCCGACGAATATCTTTTTTACTGTAATTGATAACAGCATTGCTGCTCAACGAACCGTTAGGAGCGAATATCACCCGATTGTCAGGTGTTACCAGAATGGTATGGAATATCTGTATCTCCTGCACGGTTCCACTCACACCTGCCCCCTCGATATAATCTCCTACTTTGAAGGGTTTGAATACGAGAATAATCAACCCGCCTGCAAAATTGGACAAGTTGCCCGACAAAGCCATACCGACAGCCACACCGGCCGAAGCCAATAACGCGGCGAAACTTGTCGTCTCGACTCCCAGCTTACCGATGATGGCAAAAGCCAAAATAAGGTTCAACAAAATGTTCAACAGACTTCTCAAGAAAGTCTGGACACTCGTTTCCAGCTTGCGCTTTTCCATAATTTTAGCTATCAACTTGTTGATGTACTTGATGATAAAGCGCCCGATTACATAAATCAACACAGCAACCAAGATATCCTTACCGGCATCTATACTGAAATCGATTAGCTTTTCCAATGCTTGGTTCATGTTTATTGGTGATTCCATTACTAAATTAAATTATAAATTATTTGTTTTATATCCATATTACTCTACTTTGCCCATATCATCAGACATGAGAATCTTCCCATCTTCAGAGCCTGCCTGCATTTTGCCCGGGACATTGTTGAGTTCTTCTTTCGGTCTTCCGTTTTCTCTCGTCAGACAGCCAGCTATCATTTTCATAGAAAAAAAGAAAAACGTCCCTGAAAGAAGCTCTCAAACCCAGCTCAGCAAAATGCAGGCAGGCTCTGGAGATGTTGTTAAAAAAACAGAAAATAGCAACCTCTCAAATCATATAGAAATAATTTGCCAGATTCTGTTTATCCTATATTTCACTTTTCGGCATCTAAATATTTCCAGACTAAAGCAGACAATGCAGCGCCTATCATAGGGGCCACAATAAACAGCCATAACTGGGATAATGCAACTCCTCCTTCAAACAGAGCAGGAGCTATGCTACGCGCCGGATTGACGGATGTTCCCGTAATAGGAATACAAACTATATGAACCAATACCAGGGTCAACCCGATAACCAATCCTGCTAAAGATGAATTTCCTTTTTTACTACTGGTAACTCCCAATACGACTAAAACAAAAATGAATGTAAATATAAGTTCGGCAATAAATGCCTGCCACAAGGTTCCTTCTGCATAACTATTCGCACCGGTCATTGTAGGCCCGCTATTTCCCCCTGCCGATACCAAGGTATAAATAATTGCCGACCCGACCAAGGCTCCAATTACCTGAAACAGCATATAGAATCCGGCATCTTTACCGCTCATCCTTTTCGACAGGTATACTCCCAATGTTATTGCCGGGTTTATATGGCATCCTGAAACTCCGCCAATCGTGTAAGCCATGGCTACAACAGACAAGCCAAAAGCCAAAGCGACCCCGATAGTCCCGACTCCGGCACCTACCGTACCTGTAACGCTACCAGCAAATACTGCACTGCCGCACCCCATCAGTACGAGAACCATAGTCACCAACATCTCTGCAACATACTTTTTCATAATAATGATGAATTTAGATTAACAAAAGATTAAAAATATCTGTTTCTAACATAACAGAGAGGCAAATTAAACAAATTTATTTGTGATAAAAAAAATTATATAAGTAAAAATTCAGCTATCGCCCAAACAGACTTTCATTTTATAAAAAACACGTCGCCCCGGTTTATCTTTGATAAAGGCTACCTCCTGCAACATAGATGAGGCGGTCCGGATTTTCCAATTAAGGAAATATTATCGAGTCATCTTTACGGTTTCTTCGGGTCTCTCTTCCCGTTTTCTTTCGTCTGACAGCCCGCTATCTTCCCCTTAATAACGGAAAAATATCCGCGAAATAAATTCCCAAACCCGACTCGGGCAAAATACAGACCGGCTCTTAGAAATAGAAAAGGGAATTGTTCTGCACTACATATTACAAAAATGTGTATATTTGCACAAATTACATTGGTAAAATGTGATATATAGACAAAAATACCAATATAAAATGGAAATAAAAAGAGATATAATGTCCGCCCTACTCCAATGGAAACAACGGTCAGAGCGTAAACCACTCATTATTCAAGGAGCGCGACAGATAGGTAAAACGTGGATTATGCGAAAGTTTGGAGAGGAGCATTTTGATTATGTTGCCTATTTTAACTTCGACGCATCGGAGGAATTGTGCCGAGAGTTTGAGAATACGAAAAGTCCCGAACGGTTGCTTGGTATCCTCCGTCTTTATACGGAATATCCTATCGAAGCAGGACGAACATTGATTATTTTCGATGAAATACAACAGAGCAACAAGGCTCTCAACAGTTTAAAATATTTTTGTGAAGAGACTCCCGAGTATCATATTCTTGCGGCAGGTTCACTATTAGGTATATCTCTTTCGCAAGGCGATTCATTTCCGGTGGGTAAAGTAGAATTTCTACAAATGTATCCAGTGACATTCCGAGAATTTTTATGTGTTGATACGCCACAAATGTACGAATATCTGGAGAATTTAACGGAGATTGTACCGTTGCCAGAAATTGTTATGGGGCGTGTCGGAGAGGCATATCGACGCTATCAAATTTGCGGAGGTATGCCGGCAGCAGCTACTGCTATGCTTGAAAAGCGAGGTATACAAGAGATTGAGGAGGTTCAGAAATCGATTTTGACGGCCTACTCTCTGGACTTTGCCAAACACGCTCCAAGCAAGGATATTCCGCGCATTGCGTCTATCTGGAAATCCATACCATCCCAGTTGGCAAAAGAAAACCGAAAGTTCATCTATAAACTTGTCAAAACGGGAGCACGGGCGCGGGAATATGAGAATGGACTGTTGTGGTTAGAGCATGCAGGGATGATATATCGTATCTTCTGCTCTTCCAAACCCGGCTTGCCGTTGAGTGCATACGATGATCTCTCGGCATTCAAAATCTATTTGTGTGATGGAGGCTTGCTCCGTGTCATGGCACAACTCCCGGCGGACGTGCTCTGGACAGAAAATCCGCTTTATAGCGAATTCAAAGGAGCAATGGCAGAAAATATGGTACTACAGTCTTTCGTAACACA
>ENA-OPXH01001502-OPXH01001502.1-human-gut-metagenome-genome-assembly--contig:-NODE-1502-length-15897-cov-2.635463_pt1 | contig 15897 bp, 9 predicted proteins | sample MGYA00241521_ERZ502034 | MGnify/ENA primary metagenome ERZ502034 (study PRJEB25962, sample SAMEA2042103) | human gut metagenome | biome: human gut; feature: human-associated habitat; material: faeces... | reverse complement strand
CCATTATTTAAACAAGCCTTTGATTATCTTAAATCTACAGACTTTTCTAAAAAAGAAGCTGGAAAAATAGTACTCGATGGAGACAATCTTTATATTTCGGTAGCCGAACCGACAGGAAAAAGTAAAGATGCTGCCAAATTAGAGACCCACAATCACTATATTGACATCCAAATGCCTCTAACTACGACAGAAACTATCGGGTGGAAGGCAGGAAAAAATTTAAAAAAAATATCACAACCCTATAACGAAAAAAACGATATTACTTTTTTCGAAGATGAAGCTACGACTTTCATCAAGGTTTCTCCTGGAGAATTTGCCATTTTTTTCCCTGAAGATGGCCATGCACCAGGTATCGCCGAAGGAAAATTCAGAAAGGTCATTGTAAAAGTCCGGATTTAATAACAAATAAACAATAAATCGTGAAAAGCTTTCGTATATTTGCTTTTCACGATTTTACTTCTCACTTAATCTTGTGTACTATGAAGCTTCTCAATCTAATAAAAAATGATCCATGGCTGGAGCCCTACAGCAACGTTATAGAACGTCGGTATCAACAAGCAACTGATAAAGAAAAAGATCTGCTACGAGGAGCTGAAACGCTCTCAGACTTTGCTACGGGATATCTCTATTTCGGATTACACAAATCATCTGATGGATGGGTCATACGAGAGTGGGCCCCTAATGCAACTGAAATATATTTAATTGGAACATTCTCTGAATGGAAAGAGAAAGCAATATATCGTTTCAAAAAATTAAAAAACGGGATCTGGGAAATAAAATTAAAATCCAATGAAATAAAACATCTCGACTTATATAAACTCTCGATGCATTGGAATGGTGGTCAAGGAGAACGTATTCCAGCTTGGGCAACACGAGTAGTACAAGACGAAAAAAGCTACATTTTTTCGGCTCAAGTATGGAATCCCGAAAAAAAATACATCTTTAAAAAGAAAAAATTTACACCAAAAATATCCCCACTATTGATATATGAATGTCATATTGGAATGGCTCAAGAAGAAGAACGAGTAGGAACATATGACGAATTTAGGCGAAACGTTTTGCCTCGTATTGCTGCTGACGGCTACAATGCCATACAAATAATGGCTATACAAGAACATCCCTATTATGGGTCATTTGGTTATCACGTTTCAAGTTTTTTTGCTCCTTCTTCCAGATTTGGTACTCCAGAAGATCTTAAACACCTGATTGATGATGCCCACAATTTAGGAATCGCAGTAATAATGGATATAGTACATTCTCATGCCGTAAAAAACGAAGTTGAAGGTTTAGGACGATTTGACGGCTCTTATGACCAATTTTTCTATGGAGATCACCGTCGAGAACATCCTGCCTGGGATTCTTTATGTTTTGATTATGGGAAAAATGAAGTTATACATTTTCTCCTATCCAATTGCAAATACTGGCTGGAAGAATTCAAATTCGACGGATTTCGCTTTGACGGAGTTACATCAATGCTCTATTACAATCATGGATTAGGAAAAGCTTTCTGTAATTATAATGATTATTATGATGGAGGGCAAGACGAAAATGCAATCACTTATCTAACCCTTGCAAATAAACTGATACACGAAATAAATCCTAATGCAATTACAATTGCAGAAGAAATGAGCGGAATGCCGGGATTAGCAGTGAAAATTGAAGATGGAGGAATAGGATTTGACTACCGTATGGCTATGGGTATACCTGATTTTTGGATAAAAACAATTAAAGAAAAAAAAGACGAAGACTGGAAACCTACAGCCATTTTCTGGGAAGTTACCAACAGACGTTCTGATGAGAAAACAATAAATTATGCGGAAAGCCATGACCAAGCATTGGTAGGAGATAAAACTATTATTTTTAGACTTATCGATGACCAAATGTATTGGCACATGATGAAAAACGATATAAACTATGCTGTAGATAGAGGTATTGCTTTACACAAAATGATACGTTTAATTACTTTATCTACTATCAATGGAGGATATTTGAATTTTATGGGCAATGAATTTGGCCATCCGGAATGGATCGACTTTCCCAGAGAGGGAAACGGTTGGTCATATAAATATGCCCGTAGACAATGGAGTCTGGTAGACCGGAAGGACCTAAAATACAGTTATTTGGGTAAATTCGATGCTGACATGATTTCTCTCATCAAGAATGAACACAATTTCGAGAAATCACTTATCGATAAATTATGGGATAATGACGGTGACCAAATTCTTGCATTCAAACGTAAAGATCTCATATTCGTTTTTAATTTTCATCCTAACAAATCATTTACCGACTATGGAATATTAGCCCCTAAAGGAGAATACAAAACTATATTAAATACCGATTCTCCTGAATATGGGGGATATGGTCTAATAGATGAATCTATTCCTCACTTTACTAATTTTGACCCACTATACAAAAAAGATAAAAAAGAATGGCTCAAATTATATATTCCTGCACGCTCGGCAATGGTATTACGACTGATAAGACCAACCAAATCTGGCAAAAAATAACAACTATTTGATAAAAAAATCAAATAACACATACTATGTTTTTTCTGATGTTATTATCACATTTAAGGGCTTTTAACCTATATTAAGCGTATAATATACACACAAAAACATATTATAAAACATACAAATTTATTTTGAGAGAACAAAAAAAAGAGGCTACTTTGCAAGCATTAACCTAAAACAATCTTTTTTACCTTAAAAATTAATACCTATTGAAAACCTATAAAAGGGAGCTTTTGAGAAAAAGCTCCTTTTTAACTTTATAACGAAAGGAACATATCAATATTATATCACAATAATAAAAAATATGAATTCATCTAATCATCCCAAAATAGTTTTTAAAATAAAATAGTTCTATTTTTATAAAAAATACAACCTAATTAGAATAAGTCATAAATCCAACGTACTATTTTTTTCTTCACAAATTTGGAATAGGAAATATCCTAAAATCTTTTTTTATCTCAAATCAGGACATACACACCCAGTCCGCGAGCAAATTAACATCTAAATTAAATGAATATCACAAATAAAATAATTTCGAGGATATACGTCATTATTCTCAGATATGACTTTTACATTAACAGACATACATCAGAAATACAAAAAGTTAGATTTTTCACATAAATACTCAGACCAATATCCGTTTCCTATTACAACACATAATAAACAAGATTCCGAATACATAGGATGAATATTCAATAATATTAATAGTCCTTATCTTGTTATATTATTTCTGTATTAAAAAATATGTTAAAATATTATATTTTCTTACAAATATTTCGACATTTCTCAATATGAAACACAATTATTGATTTTTAAATATAAATTATTCGCTATTATATATATCTTCGTCACATAAATGAAAATAATTAAGATTACACTTAATTATTCATTTTCTTGTCAGACTTAACATAAAATATAATGGAACAAAAAAAGCATTACTCGGGCCTGACAGATGCCCAGGTATTGAAAAGCCAGGAAGAATACGGCTCTAATTTACTTACTCCCCCAGTTAAAACTCCACTTTGGAAACTATTTATCGAAAAATTTGCAGATCCCATTGTACGCATATTGCTTATCGCAGCATTGCTCTCCTTGGGAATATCTTTCATTCATAATGAATATGCCGAAACTATAGGTATTTTTTGTGCCATATTTTTAGCAACAGGTGTATCATTCTGGTTTGAGATGGATGCAAATAAAAAATTCGATATACTCAATCAGGTAAATGATGATATAATGATTAAAGTTTACCGAAACGGAAACATTACAGAAGTACCTCGCAAAGATATTGTTGTTGGAGATATTGTATTACTCGAAACTGGAGAGGAGGTTCCTGCAGACGGAGAACTACTTGAAGCCCTTTCATTACAAATAGACGAATCGTGCCTTACAGGAGAACTCATGATAGACAAGACTACGAACCCTGATGATTTCGATAAAGATGCTACCTATCCGTCAAACTGGGTCATGCGTGGAACTAAAGTTTTGGATGGTCATGGCATAATGGAAGTAAAACAAATCGGAGATCAGACTCAATATGGACAAGTAGCTCAAAAATCTACCGAAATCAACGAAGAAGAAACTCCTCTCAATGTACAATTAAATGGGTTAGCTCAATTCATTGGTGTCATTGGTTTTGCTCTTGCTATTTTAACTTTCAGTGCCTTATTTATAAAAGATCTCATCCAGAACCCTATTTCATTAGGACAACTCGGATTATTAGGCGCTGCAATATTAGGACTTATCATTGCATTATCAAAAGTCTGGATTCCTATTCTTTATGATGCGTTTGACTTAGCAGGAAAGAAAAAAAGTATTCCTGCCTCAGTCTCTAAAAAAGGATGGTTCACGTGGTTCATTTACGGAATGATAGTTTTCATTGTATGTTGTGCCATAGGTTATCCATTCGGAGTAAACGCCTTACAAACCGATGCATGGATTTCTATCGAGACAGCAAACCGAGTTCTTCAATACTTTATGATCGCTGTAACGCTTATCGTAGTCGCTGTTCCTGAAGGTTTACCTATGAGTGTAACTCTCAGTTTAGCTCTGAGTATGCGTCGCATGTTACAGACGAACAATTTAGTCCGTAAAATGCATGCTTGCGAAACAATGGGTGCTACAACAGTTATCTGTACCGATAAAACAGGAACTTTGACCCAAAACCAAATGCAAGTACATCAAACCAATTTCTACGGACTAACAGCAAGCCAATCTCTCGATGATTCGGAAGAAAGTAACCTGATTAAAGAAGGGATTGCTGTCAACTCCACAGCATTTTTAGACTACACCGACCCCCAAAAAGTAAAATCCTTGGGGAATCCGACCGAAGCGGCACTCTTACTATGGCTACACAAGAATAATATCGAATATACACTGTTACGTGAAAATGCTTCAGTAATAGAACAACTCACATTCACTACCGAGCGAAAATACATGGCAACTTTAGTACATTCTCCTCTTTTAAAGGAAAAAATTTTATATGTAAAAGGTGCCCCAGAAATTGTACTCTCAAAATGTCGTGAAATAAAAACCTTTGAAGGGTATCAACCAATAAATGAATATCGAAAACAGATTGAAAAACAACTATTAGACTATCAGAATCAAGCAATGCGAACATTAGGTTTTGCTTATAAAATTATAGAAGACACTTCTAATGCCTCCATACAGGAATTAGTAGAAAGCGGCCTCACCTTTTTGGGAATAGTAGCAATTTCTGATCCTGTACGTACAGATGTTCCTGATGCTGTCGCAGAATGTTTAAATGCTGGTATAGATGTAAAAATAGTAACTGGAGACACACCTGGAACAGCTAAAGAAATAGCCAGACAAATAGGAACATGGAAACCAGAAGACAACGAAGAAAACATTATTACTGGAATCGACTTTGAAGCATTGCCAGATGATGTCGCATTCGAACGAGTAAAAAAACTAAAAGTTATGTGCCGAGCCCGACCAACAGATAAACAACGATTGGTACAATTATTGCAACAGGGTGGTGCTATCGTAGCGGTTACCGGGGACGGAACAAATGATGCACCAGCATTAAACCATGCGCATGTAGGACTTTCTATGGGTTCAGGGACATCTGTTGCTAAAGAAGCCAGTGACATCACTTTACTCGACGATTCGTTCAAAAGTATTGCGACAGCCGTCATGTGGGGACGCTCTTTATACCAAAATATACAACGATTTTTATTATTCCAGCTTACAATTAATGTCGTAGCTCTGATTATTGTATTTTTGGGATCTTTATTAGGTCATGAATTACCCTTAACCGTTACTCAGATGTTATGGGTTAATCTAATTATGGATACTTTTGCAGCCGGAGCTCTCGCATCTTTACCACCTAATAAAGATGTAATGAAAGATAAACCTCGTCGTAACAACGATTTTATCATTACACGTGCTATGCGATCGAACATTTTATTCGTAGGAATATCGTTTGTTATCCTTTTATTAGGACTATTATTTATTTTCCCAACAGATGTAAATGGAAATATTAGCAGGTACGATTTATCTTGCTTTTTCACTATATTCGTAATGCTCCAATTTTGGAATCTATTTAATGCAAAAGCATTTGCCACAGGCAAATCAGCCTTTAATGGGTTAACTCATGATGGAGGATTCTTATCCGTTGCTTTAATTATCCTTATAGGTCAAATATTGATTGTATCTTTTGGTGGTGATGTATTCAGGACAGAACCTATCAGCTTAAAAGATTGGGGCATCATCATTGGTGGGACCTCTATCGTTTTATGGATAGGTGAAATCATCAGATTGATAAAAAGGAAATAAGATATAGAAAAAATGTGAAAAATACCCGTACTGATATAAGTATAAAAAAAGTAGCAACCAGTTATTTTCTACTGGTTGCCTTACTTCTTTCTTCCTTTTATTTTATTGGAAGAGAAATAGCCTTACTCACTACCCCTAATCCTTACGAAACCGAACTAATGGTGAAGCGAAAAGCTATAAATAGAACTTTAAATTACCTATATCAAACAGATGCCATTGGCCAAACACTCATTATAGGAAGAAAAAATGACTTCCCTCGATACCAAAAATCTCTTACGACAGCATTAGCAGCACTCGATACGCTAAAGTCTACAGCAACGGATTCCGTACAAATAAACAGAATAGATAGCGTAAATACGCTTTTACGACAAAAAAGCAAAAATGTCATCAATTTACTTAAAGCTCTGCACTCTACACAAAATAATGAAATCTATGAAAAGAACTTAGACTTAATCATTGCACAACAAGACTCTTTATTACAAAGACAACATGAGCAATATCAAATAATGAAAAAACAAGACTCTTTATTAAAAAAACAAAGACCAAAAAGATTTCTTAAAAGACTTGCCGATGCTTTTAGTGAAAATAAAGATGATGTTATTGTTACAAATAATACTGATTCTTTAAGGAAATATATTCCTATTGACAGTATTGTTACTGTGTCACAAAATTTGAGAACCGAAATTGACGATAGCCGTGAAAATTTAAGAGAAAAAGTCTCAATCCAAAGTAATAGACTATGGAGAAATAACCAGACTCTAAATGCAAAAATAGACCAAATCATACGAGATTATGAGCAAGAAGAACTATCAGTATCCTTACACGAAATAAAAAAGCAACAAGCTATACGGCAACAAGCTGTATATGTATTAGGTTGTATAGCCGCTGTAGCAGTAATTCTCGCCTTAGCTTTCTTAATTATTATTGGTCGTGACCTTACCCGAAGTCATCGTTATCGAAAAGAACTTGAAGAAGCAAATAAAAAAGCAGAAGAACTATTACGTTCAAGAGAAAAATTAATGTTGACCATAACTCACGATTTCAAAGCTCCTCTAAGCTCTGTAATCGGTTATAGTGACCTACTCGAACGCCTTATACAAGACGAACGCCAGCAATTCTACCTACAAAATATGAAGCAATCATCCCAACATTTGCTTTCATTAGTAAACAATCTCCTTGATTTTTACAGGTTGGATTCAAATAAAGCAGAAGTCCAACATTTGTCCTTTATTCCACTCCAACTATTCGAAGAAATAAAAAATCGCTTTATTCCAATCGCAACACAAAAAGGATTAAAACTTGAGTATAAAGCAGGAGATGAACTTGAAAAAAATTATATAGGTGATCCATTGCGAATTACACAAATTGCTAATAACTTACTTTCAAATGCTATAAAATTTACTACACAAGGAAAAATATCTTTAGAAGTAAACATACAAAATAAAACATTATATTTTTCTATCGCAGATACTGGTTGCGGTATGACCCATGAAGAGCAAAATAAAATTTTCAAAGAATTTACCCGACTAAAAAGCGCTCAAGGAGAAGAAGGATTTGGATTAGGACTATCAATAGTACAAAAATTAGTAACTCTTCTCCAAGGTAGTATTGATACGGAAAGCCAACAAGGAAAAGGCAGTAAATTTTCAGTAAAAATTCCTTTACAGACTACCAATTCTACTATAGCAACGACATCTATTGCAAAAGATTTTTCAGATAAAAATTTACAAGTACTGCTTATTGATGATGACCGCATACAGCTTGAATTATTTACAGCTCAACTACAGCAAAAAGGGATTGTTGCAAAAGCTTGCTGGCAAGCAAATACCCTTTATAAAGAATTACGGGAAAATAAATATGATTTACTATTCACTGATGTACAAATGCCCGGCATCAATGGTTTTGATTTACTCAAATATTTAAGAAATTCGGATATTTCCCAAGGTCATACCATCCCTATCATAGCCGTTACAGCAAGAAGTGACATAAATGAAAGCTATTTTATTGAGAAAGGATTTGCCGGTTGTTTACATAAACCTTTTTCGCTATCCGAAATGTCAGCAATTATAGAAAGAATTACAGGAGTAACTATACAAAATAACAATGATATTATCTCGCGAAAAAATGAAAAAGAAGAACCTGATTTCTCAATATTAACAGCCTTTTCTTCCGATGATATTGAAACTTCTAAAGAAATCATCGAAACATTTATAAATGAAACTCAAAAAAATAAAGAACGGATAACAATAGCATGTTCTCAAAAGAATGTAAATGAAATATCAGCTGTTGCCCACAAAATGCTCCCTGTAATTACGATGATTGGTATACCTGAAATGCAAAAAATTCTTCTATCTTTGGAAAGACTTAAAAACAACACTTTCAATGAAGATATCGATAAACAAACAACTCATTTATTACACCTTATCGATAATCTTATAAATAATATCACAAAATATAAAAAACAAAACTATTGTTAAAATGAGAAGACGATTTTAGTAAAATATTTTACCTTTGTATATAACATATGAAATATGTGGAATAAATGAAGCGGATATTAATCGTTGAAGATGATACTACATACAGCCTGATGTTAAAAACTTGGCTAAAGAAAAAAGAATTTGAAGTCGAAACGGCAGGGAATATAAAGGATGCACAAAAAATCTTAAACAACTACCATATCGACCTTATTCTTTCAGATCTTCGTTTACCTGACCACGATGGTATCAGCCTTCTCGAATGGATGAATATAAAAAAAAATCCTATTCCTCTCATTATTATGACCGGATATGCAGAAATCCAAACGGCTGTACAAGCTATGAAACTTGGAGCAAAAGATTATGTATCAAAACCAATCAATCCTGATGAACTCTTAAAAAAAATAATAGAAGCTTTAAAAATAGACATACAGCAGCCCCTAAAAAATATTTCTCCAAAGGAAAACAAAACAAGAGTTACTATCCATCAAGAATATTTAGAAGGGGAAAGTGATGCAGCTAAGGAATTATATCATTATGTGAAACTGGTAGCTCCTACTCCAATGTCGGTACTTATTAATGGGGCCAGTGGCACAGGTAAAGAATACGTTGCTCACCGAATCCACCAACTAAGTAAACGTTCAGATAAACCTTTCATTGCTATCGATTGCGGAGCAATACCTAAAGAGTTAGCAGCATCCGAATTTTTTGGACATATAAAGGGTTCTTTTACTGGAGCTATCAACGATAAAACAGGAGCTTTCCTTGAAGCTAATGGAGGTACTCTTTTCTTAGATGAAATTGGTAATCTCAATTATGAAACCCAGATACAATTGCTTCGGGCTCTACAAGAAAGAAGAATAAAGCCAATTGGTTCCAATCAAGAAATAATGGTAGATATACGTCTAATTACTGCAACAAATGAAAATCTTGAAAATGCTATTTCTAATGGGACTTTTAGAGAAGATCTATACCATCGAATAAACGAATTTACAATACGTATGCCCCAATTAAAAGATAGAAAAGAAGATATACTTCACTTTGCAAATTTCTTTCTTGACCAAGCTAATCAAGAACTAGATAAGCATATCTTTGGATTTGACAACGAAGCCTCTATTCTGCTACTTCAATATAATTGGCCAGGAAATTTACGCCAAATGAAAAACATTGTAAGGCGGGCTACTTTATTAGCCAATAACGATTACATAACAGCTTCAGAACTTAAACAAGAACTAAATAATATCAATGAGGTACAAACTTCTATTTCTATAAACGATTTCTCTCTAAAGAATCCCAATACCGAACGAGAACGCATACTTGAAGCTCTAAAACAAACGGGCAATAATAAAAGCCGGGCCGCTCAGTTACTAAATATTGACCGCAAAACATTATACAATAAACTGAAATTATACCACATTGAGTAATGTTTTATTTTTGAACAAAAACTTTATTTCCCCTCAAAAGCAAGAAATTTTTTACTAATCTCAATTATCTTATAGTAAAAAAAATTTCTTTCAAAACAGTTTCTACGTAGACAAAATCCACATCATTGTAGAAATTTTCCACAAACAAATATTTATCTCACTATATCTACAAGAAAATAAATAAATGATAAACAGCATATTATATTTTCCACAAACTCTTTGGCACAGCTCTTGAATACATTTTAGCAAACAACGAAAATATAAAAGAACATAGAATAACCATTTAAAATTGATGAATTATGAAAAAGTTAGCATTGACAGTAGCGTTTGTATTAGCCTGTGGATTTACAACTGTAACTTTTGCCCAAGATCCTGTTAAAAAGGAAACTACAGAAAAACAAGATACCACTCAAAGTAAATCTTTAACTTTCGTTCAAGAGCCTGAAAAGAAAGACTCTACTGAAAACAAAACAGAAAACAAGTCTTTAGCTTTCGTTCAAGAGCCTGAAAAGAAAGATTCTACTGAAACAAAATGTGAGAAAAAGACTCTCGCACTTGCCCAAAATCCTGTCAAGAAAGATACTACTGAGAAAAAAGATACTACCGAAAATAAATCGGAAAAATCATTCTGTTAACTCCACTAGCCTCTATACTCTGGTGCATTTTATAGGCTAAATGTTGACTCATTCGACTTTTCTATGCTTTGCATTAGTTATACCATTTAACTTTTGCTCTCGCTTACCGAAAATGTTGATGTTGTGTGGATGATGTACGGCAGGTAAACCCGAAAGAGGGCTAACCTGCCTTTTTTATATATTTATAAAAAGATTATCTCTCTATTTTTTTATAAATTTGTCTTTGTAAAAAGGAAATAGAATGGAGATTAAAAAAAAATATGTAATTATTGTAGCAGGAGGACAAGGACTACGCATGGGAAGTGAAATCCCTAAACAATTCAAGGTAATCGGTAACTATCCTATCTTAATGCATACATTAAATACTTTTTACCAATATGATAATAACATACACATTATCCTTGTTTTACCTCTCTCCCACCAAGAATATTGGAATCAACTATGCAAAGATTATAATTTCCACATAAAACATACAGTAGTAAGTGGAGGAAACACCCGCTTTGCCTCAGTTTATAATGGACTAAATATTATATCTGAACCAGGGTTAATAGCTGTACATGATGGAGTAAGACCATTCACTTCACAGCAGGTAATTGCTAATGCTTTTAAAAAAGCTGAATTATTCGGAGCAGTAATACCCGTTGTAGAAGTTATCGATTCACTACGTGAAATCATGCCTGACGAAAGTAGCAAAAGTGTCCCCCGCCAAAAATTTAGAGCAGTACAAACCCCTCAAGTATTCAGATCCGATATACTAAAAAGAGCCTATACTCAGACTTATAACGAATGGTTTACAGATGATGCCTCGGTTGTCGAAAGTGCAGGATACTCTGTGCATCTTATATCTGGGAATACTGAAAATATAAAAATAACTACACCCCAAGATTTACTATTAGCAGAAATGTTTATTTCCCATGCCTGATTTATCCTCCCGTGACATAAAATTTTTACCCGGTGTTGGACCTCAAAAAGCTGCACTACTAAACAAGGAACTGAACATATTTTCTTGTGAAGACTTATTGTTTTACTATCCATATAAATACATAGATAGAAGTCGTACATATAAAATCTGTGAGATAGACGGAAACATGCCATATATTCAACTCCGGGGTTTCATCACATCTTTTGAAACAATAGGAGAAGGCCGAGGAAGAAGACTTACCGCTCTCTTTACCGATGGAACTGGAACTATAGAATTAGTATGGTTTAAAGGCATAAAATTTATAATTGAAAAATATAAATTACAAACAGAATATACAGTATTCGGGAAACCTAACGTATTCGGTTCTAAACTAAATATTGCCCATCCGGAAATAGATCCGATAGAAGCTATTGACAAAAGTCCGGGATTACAGCCTTACTACAATACGACAGAGAAAATGAAAACTCATTTTTTGAATTCCAAGGCAATGCAAAAAATTATGTATAATCTCTGGCAAACGATTCCTGAAGCTCTTTCTGAAACTCTCCCCGCATGGATTATTGCAAGAGCCCAAGTCATCTATAAAAATGAAGCATTGAGAAATATACATTTTCCCCAATCTCCCGATATATTGCGTAAAGCTCAATTTCGTTTAAAATTTGAAGAATTATTTTATTTGCAACTAAATATATTACGATTTACCAAATTACAACAACGTAAACTTGGAGGATTCCGATTCGAAATCATAGGTGATATCTTCAACCGATTCTACCATGAATGTCTGCCTTTTGAATTAACAAATGCTCAAAAACGAGTTTTACGTGAAATACGGGCAGACGTAGGAAGCGGTAAACAAATGAATCGCCTCTTGCAAGGTGACGTAGGAAGCGGTAAAACCTTAGTTGCTCTGATGAGTATGCTAATGGCTGTAGATAATGGATTCCAGGCCTGCTTAATGGCTCCTACAGAAATATTGGCAACACAACATTTCGAAACTATCAATAAGTTAGTAAAACCTTTAGGCTTGCAAGTAGACTTATTAACTGGATCTACAAAGAAAAAAGAACGCGAACTAATACATAATAGGTTGCTAACAGGTGATACCCATATAACTATAGGGACACATGCTCTGATCGAAGATACTGTCAACTTTTCTAATTTGGGCTTAGCTGTCATCGATGAACAGCATCGTTTCGGTGTAGCCCAACGAGCTAAACTTTGGAAAAAAAATAACAAACCACCTCATGTTTTAGTAATGACAGCAACACCAATACCCAGAACGTTAGCGATGACAGTATATGGAGATTTAGACGTATCTGTCATAGATGAGTTACCTCCTGGACGCAAACCAATACAAACAATACACCAATACGATAATCGCCGGGGAGCTCTATATGCATCGATGCGCAAACAGATTGAGCAAGGCAGACAAATTTATATTGTATATCCACTAATACAAGAAAGCGAGCGATCAGATCTAAAAAATTTGGAAGACGGATTCAAGCATATTCAGGAAGCCTTCCCCGAATATGAAGTCTGTATGGTACATGGAAAAATGAAACCTGTAGAAAAAGAGGTGGAAATGAAAAAATTCATTTCCGGTCAAGCCCACATTATGGTAGCCACTACTGTAATTGAAGTTGGTGTAAATGTGCCAAACGCCTCTGTAATGATAATAGAAAATGCTGAGCGATTCGGACTATCTCAGCTTCACCAGCTCAGAGGGCGTGTAGGCCGAGGAGCAGACCAGTCGTATTGCATTCTCATGACTTCTCACAAACTTTCAGAAGATACCCGAAAAAGACTAGAAATCATGGTAAGGACCAACGACGGATTCGAAATATCTGAAGCCGATTTACAATTACGAGGGCCGGGAGACATGGATGGTACACAACAAAGTGGCATTGCTTTTGATTTAAAAATAGCAAATATAGCTAAAGATGGGCAAATATTACAATTAGCGCGAGACATCGCAACTGAAGTTTTGGAAAAAGACCCAGAATTAATATTGACAGAACATCATATATTAAAACTTCAATTACAAAAAATATTCAAGAAAAAGTTTAACTGGAGTCTTATCAGCTAAATAATGAGACTGTCAGTCATTATCGTTCAAGACATTAACATATAAAACTACTTGAGAATTTAACATATACAAAGATATATCTATAGCAGAAATTTCTTCTTTATAATATCATCCGTTCAATTATTTTGTATTTATAATGTATTATTAAGAATAAATCCCTATCTTTGTAGTGAAAGCAATAAAGTTCATCTTTGATCTTCATCTTCTTCCTGTATATATCGGTTATAATCTACCGCATTTCTTACTGTTGAAATCAATTGTTATAAACTTTCTTGTTATGAATGTAACCAAAACATTCAAACCGATTCATATTATCCAATATGTACCGGTCAATTATTAATTTTATCAAAAAAAGTCTGTACAATATTTACAGCATTTATTTATGACATTCAAAGAATTATCAATAGTAGAACCTATTTTAAAAGCTCTCAACAAAAAGGGATATAAAAATCCAACTCTTATACAAGAAAAAGCTATTCCCTTAGCTCTATTAGGAAAAGACATATTGGGTATAGCACAAACTGGAACTGGAAAAACCGCAGCTTTCACTATTCCCATTATACAACAATTAATAAAAAAGAATAGTAATTCCAATAAAAAAACAATCAAAGCCTTAATCTTAACTCCCACTCGCGAATTAGCACTACAAATAAATGAATGTATTACCGAATACTGCCAATACACTAATATAAAACATTCTGTCATATTTGGAGGAATAAAACAAAAACAACAAACCGACCAATTAGATGCAGGTATAGACATTCTAGTAGCTACTCCTGGCCGCTTACTTGATTTAATGAGTCAAAAGCTCGTAAATTTAAATTCTATACAACATTTTGTCTTAGATGAAGCTGATCGCATGCTTGATATGGGATTTATTCATGATATAAAACAAATTTTACCTGAACTACCCAAACAAAGACAAACACTATTCTTTTCAGCAACCATGCCTAACGATATCGTTACTTTGTCACACACAATGCTCTTGCAACCCAATATTATCGAAGTAACCCCAACTTCTTCCATCACAAGTACAGTAAAACAAGTAATATATTTCGTCGAAAAAGCACAAAAAAAAGAACTACTATTATCCATATTAAATACTGACTCAAAAAAATCAACTCTTATTTTTTCTCGGACCAAACACGGAGCTGACAAAATTGCAAAACAATTAAACAGAGCTGGTATACAAAGTGAATCTATACATGGAGATAAATCTCAAAATGCCCGTCAAAATGCTCTTTCCAATTTCAAATCCGGAAAATCTAAAGTTTTGGTAGCTACAGATATAGCAGCCCGAGGCATAGATATTCAACAATTAGAATTAGTAATAAATTTCGACTTACCGGCTATAGCAGAAACCTATGTACATAGAATAGGACGTACAGGAAGAGCTGGTAGTACCGGAGTCGCGATGTCATTTTGCTCCCAGGAAGAATATCCTATCATAAAAAATATACAAAAATTAACCGGACAAAAAATACAGCAAAAGGTTATCTCTGCTTAAAATTATATACTAAATCACATGACAAATAGAATTTCATCTAATAAAAAAGAAAACGAAAAGAAAAAAATCTCAAAAAGATTAGAAAAACAAAAAAGAAAAAATGAACGAAAAGCAAACAATTCAAAAAAAAGTTTTGAAGATATGATAGCTTATATCGACGAAACCGGACAAATCACTTCTACCCCACCAGATGTAAAAATAGAAAATAAAAATCACAATATATAAATCTTCTGATAAATATATCTTTTTCGAAGTTTATGGTGTTATGAAGATACTATAAACTTCGGAAACGTTTTCTATTTCAATAATTAAAAAAAATATAAGCCTATAAAAAACTCAAACTAATCTAAAAATATTCTTCTTTATATCAAATAAAACTCTATACATAATATCCGACAGAGACTAATGTGCCCTTCGAAGCCCCAAAGAATCTCAAAGGAACAAATACCACTAAAATTGAAACAAATAATCAGTATAACTACTCAAATGATAAATCAAAAATCTCAGATTATAAACATCGCTATATATAATTGTTATAATA
>ENA-OPXH01001498-OPXH01001498.1-human-gut-metagenome-genome-assembly--contig:-NODE-1498-length-15929-cov-4.062618_pt1 | contig 15929 bp, 10 predicted proteins | sample MGYA00241521_ERZ502034 | MGnify/ENA primary metagenome ERZ502034 (study PRJEB25962, sample SAMEA2042103) | human gut metagenome | biome: human gut; feature: human-associated habitat; material: faeces... | reverse complement strand
TCGAGGAGGTGCGGCTTCCGGATCCGCCGAGAATTTTCCGCTCATATCCGCATCAGCTTTCGGGCGGACAGCGTCAGCGCATTGTGATTGCAATGGCTCTCTTGCTTAAGCCCGATCTGCTGATCTGCGACGAACCCACCACCGCGCTCGATGTGACGACGCAGGCGAGTATTTTGAAGCTCATTTTGGAACTTCAGAAGAAGAACGGCACGGCGGTCCTTTTCATTACGCACGACTTTGGCGTAGTGAGTGAAATTGCTGATCAGGTCGTGGTGCTCGAACTCGGCAAACAGATCGAAACGGGACCTGCCAACGCGGTTCTGCAGCATCCGAAAGAGCCGTATACCCAGAAGCTTATCAATGCGGTGCCGGAATTAAAACCCCGTCGCCGCCCGCCGGTTGACGGCAATCCGACCCTTCTGGAAGCGAAGAATGTGGTGAAGACCTATACGCTCGGAGGCTTTTTTACCGGGCGGGTCAAGGTGCGCGCACTAAAGGGCGTCTCGGTCCGTCTTCGCCGCGGTGAAACCATCGGCATTGTCGGCGAGTCGGGCTCGGGCAAATCGACTTTTGCCCGCTCAATTGCTCGTTTGATTGATCCGACTTCGGGTGAAGTGTGGGTGAATGGGGAGAATGTGGCCGCGGCTCCCAAGCGCAAGCTCCACGGTCTTCGCCGCCGGCTGCAGGTGGTCTTTCAGGATCCGTACCGTTCGCTCGATCCCCGTATGACGGTGGGTGAATCCATTGTGGAAGGTCCCGTCAACTTTGGGGTTCCCAAGGAAGAAGCTTGGAAGCGCGCGCAGGAATTTATGAAGATTGTTCGCCTGTCGCCCGACGCACTCAATCGTTATCCGAATCAATTCTCCGGCGGTCAGCGTCAGCGCATTTCGATCGCCCGCGCACTCGCCTGTGAGCCTGAAATTCTGATTTGCGACGAAGCCGTTTCCGCGCTCGACGTTTCTGTGCAGGCCGATATCCTGAAGCTCTTGGAAGAAATTCAGGTGAAGCTTGGCATCGGCATCCTCTTCGTCACACACGATCTGCGTGTAGCGAGTCAGATTTGTGACGATGTGATTGTCATTCGCCGCGGCGAATGCGTGGAATCGGGTCATGTGCAGGATGTCTTTTTCCACCCGCAGCACGAATACACCAAGTCTCTTATCGCTGCAGCACCGGGTACGAACTACCCGTTCGGCCGTACTGCGCATCTTTTCTGATTTTTCTTTTTCCTGAGGCGTTTAACCATGAACAAGATTTTGGAGACGCTCGAAGCTGAGCGTGAAGAGCTTGCCGATTGGCGGCATGATTTCCATATGCATCCCGAGCTCGGTCTTGAAGAAACGCGAACGGCCGGGATCGTGGCGCAAAAGCTTCGCTCCTGGGGTATTGAAGTGACTGAACACGTCGGCGTAACGGGGGTCGTCGGCGTGATTAACGGCGATCTGGGGCCGGGACGTTCGATCGGTCTGCGCTGCGATATGGATGCGCTTCCCATTACGGAGTGTTCGTCGCAGTCTTGGAAGTCGACCGTCAAGGGCAAAATGCATGCCTGCGGTCATGACGGCCACACGACGATGCTTTTGGCTCGCAGCATCGGAACTTTCGCGGCCGCGTCGTTCTGGTGTTCCAGCCGGCCGAAGAAGGTACGGGCGGCGCCTTGGCCATGATTAAAGACGGCCTTTTTGAACGCTTCCCCATGGATGAGATCTATGGGATGCACAACTGGACGGATGTTGAGCCCGGTACTTTCTCCGTGAAGAGCGGCGCTGCTATGGCAGGGTCGGACTTTTTCACGATCAAGCTTCACGGCAAAGGGGCGCATGGTTCCGCTCCGCAGCTTTCGGCGGATGCGGCTTTGGCGGCATCTCTCGTCACCGTGGCCTTGCAGCAGATCGTTGCGCGTAATGTTGCGCCGCTTGATTCAGCGGTGGTGTCGGTCACCAAGATCCATACGGGATCAGCCTTCAACATCATTCCGCAGGAAGCTGAGCTCGGCGGCTGCACTCGATTCTTTTCAAGCGCAACCGGCGCGTTGCTTCGCCGCCGAATCGAAGAAGTGGCCGTATCGACTGCCGCCGCCTGCGGCGTTAAAGCGGAGGTGGAGTTTGAGTCCATTTATGCGGTTTTGGATAATGTCCCTCAGCTCGCTGAAGCCATGAAGAAGGCTGCTGCTGCAGTTGTTGGTGAAGCCAAAACTCAGTGGGCTGCGAATCCGCAGATGGGGAGTGAGGATTTCTCCTTTATGCTCGAAAAGGTGCCGGGCGCCTACTGCTTCTTGGGCGGTCAGGCTCCGCACGGCGCAACCAATCTGCACAATCCCTCCTTTGACTTCGACGACCGTGTTCTGCCGACCGGCGCAGCCATTTGGGTAGAACTCGCGATGGAGCGTTTGGCTGTCTGAAGGGTTTTAAGCAATACCAATCTGGACGGCGGATGTGCTCAGTAGACGACAAAGAGATAAGTGGAAGACCGTATGTCGACTGTAAGCTGTCGGTATGCCAACTATCTTTTTGAAATGGCAGGTTCCTCAGGTATCTATTAAACAGTCTTAGTCACTAACCATAAAGATTAGATCAATAATCCTTCTATATTGCAGCAATAGTTGTTGATTCATGTTTCTCGGATGTGTCATATGAAAGCAGCCTCGATCCCATGTAAGGACCGAGGCCGCAGCTGCAGATTAATTTAGATTAGTAAAGTTATTCACCCTTTGCGACCGCAATACCCGTCAAGCGCCCAAAAGTGAAAATATCGCAGATGGCATTGCCGCCGAGACGGTTGGTACCGTGGATACCGCCCGTTAATTCGCCGACCGCATGGAGATGCGGAATGATATGGCCTCGGCGATCAATGACCTGGGTCTTGGAGTTGATCACAATGCCGCCCATGGTGTGATGTACGCTCATGCCTGCATAGCCCGCGTAAAAAGGTGCACGTTCAATTTTTCGCAGCATCTTCGGAGCCTTGCCGAGTGCATCCTTTTGAGCGTCGACGCCGGCGTTAAAGTCATCGATCGTCTTCTTAAGAACTGCGGGATCTACCTTCATTTTCGCAGCGAGCTCTTCGATCGTGTCGGCTTTCCAGGCGTCTCCGGTTTCAAATCCTTTAAGGATGCCCGCTTGATGACCGGGATTCGTCTCATCAAAACCGTTTTGGTCAATGATAGAAAAGGCGGTCTGCTTTGGCAGTGAGAGGACTGCATCACGGATGACGTCGCGGCGGGAATCTTCAGCGACGAAGCGCTTGCCGGAAAGATCGACCATGATGAAGTTGCGCACGATGAGGTGCATGATGATGCGGTGCGAACGGCCCGGAGGGCAGCCAGGATTGCATTGGATGAAGTCCATGCCTGTTACTTCGGCCCCGATGTCCTGCAGAAGCGGGATGAGATCACCCGTCGCTCCGGGTTGATTCGTCGTCGTCAGGTTCAGCATACGCGGGTCGTGCAGAGCGCGCATTTGCGGATTGGCACCAAAGCCACCAGCTGCAGCTACGACGGAAAGGGTTGCTTCAATGACGTGCTTTTTACCGGATTTATCTACATATTCAACCCCCGTTACCTTACCTTCCAACGGCGATTCGCGCAGGACTCGAACGACTCGGGAGTTAGTGCGGATTTCAATACCTAGCTTGTCACACTGTGCTTTCAGTACCTTGATGTAGTCCGAACCGAGCGAACCGTAGGGGGCATGGCAACGCGGATAGAGACCGCCATAGATTTGGTAAACATTCGGTTTGAACTTCATGCCGATGGACTCAAGCCATTGAATGGCTGCGTAAGAGTTTTCCGTCATAGCGTGAACGAGTTCCGGATTGGCACGTCGGTCCCCACCGTCATAGGTGTTTTCGAAATGTAGTTCAGGAGAGTCCTTGATGCCCTGAGCTTGCTGTCGGGGCGGATCGTAACTGTTGAAGCCGCCGCCGGAGATGGCAGTGTTTCCGCCGAGGAATGCCATCTTTTCCAAAACGAGGATGCGCTTGACACCTTGTTGCTTCGCCATAACGGCCGACGAGAGACCTGCACCACCCGATCCAATCACAACGAGATCAAAGCTTTCATCGAATTTTGGCGCGGCACAGATGTTGAGATCTGAAGTGGTTGCTGCATGTGCAGTGGCGGCACCATACACAGCGGCGGCGCCAGCTGCTCCGGCGAGCAAATGGCGGCGGGAAACTTGAGTCATGGTCATCTCCTTTTCAGAGGTTTTCTTTCAAAACTGGAAAGAACCTGAATGAACACAAGAGTCATTCTCGGCAGTCTTGCCTGTAAAGTCCTCACTACATGGTTGCATTGACAAACTCAAAAAAAGCGAGAAGCAATTAGCCGCAAAGAGCGGCTTCTCTTCCCGCAATCGTGCCGAATACAAGTGCATCATTGATGCCATTTGCTCCCATTCGATTAATGCCGTGAATTCCGCTCGCAGCCTCTCCGGCCGCATAAAGTCCAGGAATGATCTGGTCTGCATCATCGAGCACCTGGGCCTGAGGAGAGATTTTCAGGCCGCCCATCGTATAGTGGATCGTCATCGCGGCATAGCAACCCCAAAAGGGCGGTTCGACAATGAGATGCCTGAGTTCCCGAGGAGATTTTCCAAAACGGTCACACTTTCTATGAACTCCATCGTTATAGTCTGCAACCGCAGAGACAACTGCTTTTGGCGGAAGCTTCATCATTTTGGCAAGTCCTTCCAAAGTGCTGCTGGACCAGGCGTCTCCCGTTTCAACACCAAGAACAGCTTCTTTTTGGATGAGAATGTCATAACTTCTTAGACCGGCAGCATCTGTAATGGAGTAAGCAATGCCTCCAGGGAGGGAAAGTACAGTGTCACGCAGGACATCGCGGCGTTCATCTTCTCGGCAGAATCGCCGACCGGACGGGTCAACGAAAATGAAGCGGCTCACATCGTTGTGAAGTCTTACGCGATGTTTGCGGTCTGCCGGGCAGCCGGGCAGGCATTGAATTTCTGCCATGTCAATGAGCTTTGCACGGCAGTCTCGTACGGCGATTTCTAGCATTTCGCCGGTAGATCCTGGAGTGTTGTCGGTAGTCAGCATGGCGAGTTTGGGTTGGTTCCGAGCAACCATCTTTGTATTAGCTCCAAACCCGCCCGAGGCGATGATGACGGCGTTGGCGCGCATCTTATAAATCTTCTTGTGAGATGTGTATCGGACAGCAGAAACGTTTCCGGCGGGGTTGAGGATTAAGCCCGTCACCTGACAGTTTGTACGGATTTGAGCACCGCGTCTTAAGGCTTCGGAATGAAGTGCTTGAATGTACCCAACACCGTTCGGCATCATGGGCTTGTGACAACGCGGCCAGTGTGCACCGTAGATTTCAATGACATCGGGTTGAAAGCGCATTCCTAGAGATTCAAGCTGTTCGAGCATTGCGCCCGCGCCACGAGCCAGGATTTGTGCCAGTCGAGGATCGGATTTATCGCCGCCGCTTTCGAGAATATCGGCTGTGAAGCGCTCAATTGAATCCGAAATGCCTTGTGGAATCTGCCGCTTAGGATCTACTGCTGCATAGAACCCACCCGAGATCAGCGTATCGCCACCGACTGCGTTTTGCTTTTCTAAAACTGTGACTAAAGCACCGCACCTTGCTGCTTCAGCCGCTGCGGCGAGACCTGCGCCTCCCGCCCCAATGACGACAACATGCGGTTGTTTGGGTTGACGAGCCGCTTGAACACAGGGAAGTGCACAGGAACTGAGACCCGCTGCCAGCAATAATTTTCGGCGGTTTGGCATGTTCAGTCTCTGTGCGCAGTGATCGGGAAGATCACATTGGGGATGTTATCGAGCATTTTCAGAAATTCTGCGATTTCGATTGCTGAGCGTAGACCGAGTTTTTTCGAAAGGTTTGCGCGATGCGTTTTTACGGTTTGTTCGGAAATATTGAGATCTATTGCTGTCTGTTTATTGAGTGCTCCAGCGGCAATTCTTCGGCAGATTTCCTGCTCTTTCGGTGTGAGTGTGTTGAAGCGTTCGCGAGCTTTGCGACGCATATCCAGTTCTCTACAAAGCGAACAGTGCCAATGAACGAGATTTCTCACGCTTGATTGCAGAACTTCGGGTTCAATCGGTTTGGCGACAAAATCCGCTGCACCACGTTTAAGTGCCATTACTGCTGCAGCCATGTCGCCGTGTCCTGTGAGAAAAAGAATTGGAATCGTTGATCCCCGGTTTTTGAGTTCCAGTTGTAATTCGAGTCCGCTCATACCCGGCATACGAATGTCAAGTACGATGCAGCCGGGGCGCTCAAAGTCGGAAAATTTCAGAAAATCCTCCGCACTTTCATATTCTTCGGTTTGGTGTCCATCGATTTGAAGCACAAAAGCAACGGACTCTCGAACCCGGTCATCATCGTCGACAATGCGGATAACAGGCGAAAGTTGTGATGCAGCAGTCATTTCTGAGTTACTCCTGACGAGTTGACAGAACCGTTTGATCTTCTAATCCTGTGGCTGCTGTAGGCAATATGACTTCAGCACATAGACCGTCGGCGAGCCGCGTAAAGGAGATGCGACCTCCGTGTCGTTCGACGATCGCCTTTGCCAGAGATAATCCAAGACCAAGGCCGTCTTTTTTCATGCTGGTGAGTGGTTCGGTTAAATGCGCAAAGACAGCTTCAGAGAGTTGCGGACCGAAATCACGAATGGAGAATATGACCTTATTGTTTTGCTGATCGATAGAAAGATCAAGCTGTTTGGAGGGCGCATCTGCCATTGCGGCCGCACTGTTCTTCATTAAGTTAAAGAGCACAAGTTCGATTTCAAGTTTGTTCACTTCAATAAGCGGGTTGTGCTTGATGACAACTCTCGTGCGTACTTCTTCAGACGTTGATGAGTGTTGAAAGGTTTTGAGAGCGGCTTCAAGCGCTGTGGATGCTTTGAGACAGATGCGCGGAGAGTCTTCGTCTTTTGCATAGGAGCGGACGCGTTCCACGATGGCTGCGATCCGATGAGCTTCTTCGGAGATGGCTTCAGATGCTCGACATATGGCAGGGTCCTCTTGAAACCGTTGATTGACGCACATTCTTAAACCACCAGCGAAGTTGAGTATTGACGTTACAGGCTGGAGCATTTCATGGGCAAGCATGCCAGACAGTTGGGAGACAATGCCCGCACGCTCCATCTGAGAGAGTCTTGTTCGACTGATCCGCGCTTCCTTCTCTAAATCCAACTGACGGGCAAGCGTCTCACGTAACTGCCGTGTTCTTACGTTGACTAAAATTTTTGTATACACAGAATGAATGAGAAGGGCGGCGATGAGGCCAGCAAAACCAAGAAGATGGGGGAGATATTCTTCACGGACAGCCTGCCAATTGAGCTCTCTCAAATAGGCATAAGGTCCAAGCTTCAAGCTTCGGTAGAGTTGGTCAACGCCAACAAAATCTCCGGCGGCACCCCATGAGAATCCTTTATGAGATGGAGGTTGGTTAAGGAGCGCCATCGTAAGTTTTTTCAGAAACGAAGGATCTCCTCCCGAAGTCGAAGCAAATACGACGTTCGGATAGAGCGGGGCAGATCGGAGGCAAGCTAATCCATCAGTTTTTTGTGCTTCTATGACGCGTAAAGCTGAAGAACGGAAATTTCGAGAGGTCAGAAGCTGCTCAAAGTCACAGGCTTTAAGGATGCCGACATCTGCTTCGCCGGCTAGGACGAGCTCTGCAGCGTTTGGTGACCGGTATTCGGTGAAGAGACGCTTTCCCCAGAAATTTGTTGGGTTGAAGCCTTTGTCGGCAAGAACTGCCTGAATGATGAGCCAACCTTCAAAGCTCTTCGGTGATTCTGCAACAACAGTTGTACCTTTCAAATCCTCAAAGACCTTCAAATCGTGCCGATCCGCTCGAACAATCACAACGGAGCTGGATGCTTTTGAAGGATCTTTTGCTAATGGGCGTGTACGCACGGCTATGTCTTTGGCACCGTGCGTACGCGCTTCATAGGCGTAGAGGCCGCTGTCGGACATGAAGAAGTCAATGCGCTTTTCTCGGATGACTTCAGAGAGTGCTTCCATCGACAGGGTTTCTGTTTTGAATGCAACATTGGGAAAGACAGCTCGCAGGTGAGCCATCGTCGGCCCCATCGTTTCAACAAAAAACTCCGGATCCAATGTTTCTTCAATACCGATGCGAACAGTTTTTTGAATTGACTCTTCGCATGTACTGATTGCCGCATAGGTGGGCACAGAGATAGAGAGTAGCACTCCCAAAAGTGTGGATATTGCTGTTAGAAGGCGAGACAGGATGAGGGTGAATCCAATCATAGATGAGCGACAGTCAGTGCTGCGGTAGGTTCATTGGTGCCTCATGGCTCCGAAGTGAATTCCACATTCATCAGTTTGAAAAGTATTTTGGATTTGAATTCGTCTCAGCTAGAAGGAGGATTTCTCTAAGTACTCTACTGTAACAGCGATAGTGCTGCTTAAAGGATAAACTTTATTGGGTTGCTCAGCATCTCCATTACAGGACACTGCATCAACGGAAAATTTACTCTTGAAGCATTGTTAGCATCAAAAGACAATTACCTTGCTGTACCGTTATCTCTGTCAATTTAGCGGTTAATGTCCGCTCTAAAGCCTTGATGAGCTCCTGTCTAGGAACTACGCTTGAAGATATTTGATGATTACCATCTCGGATGCGTCAAGTATTATCGATTCAAAGCTGAGTGTCTCCGAGCTATTTTCAACCATTACTTGGTTGGCTCGTATCTTCTCGCTAGGACACATATCACAGGTCCATTGGGGCTGGAGTGAGAAAGGTTAGGCAAACTGTGGGTGCTGCATTTAGGGAAACTACGGACACTTTAAGTCACTCAAGATACATCGAAAACGGTGATTGCGTTATTTCCCTGACTATGCCGGGCGAAAGAGCTGAGATAGAATGACGTCATTATGTATAACAGCTTGTTTTTGAAGCAATAAAGAGAGACAGGCATCTGCAATAACAGGGATTTTCAGCTGGGAAACGCGCCGATTTTCGTCGGTGATTATGAGTAAACTAGATAGTTTCACTTAGCTGATGGGACCTGCAGAGGGAGTAGCCATGTTGGGCGAAATTTGGAAAATTGGAGATTGGTCGGTATTTCCGGCTGAGAATACCCTTCGTCGCGACGGGTCGGAGGTGAAAGTTCCGCCGCGTCTGATGGACGCTTTAATTTTCTTCGCTCGGCATCCCGACCATGTGATTTCGCGAACGGAATTGGTTGCGCATCTCTGGAACCGTTCTGTAGTGACGGATCAAACCGTCACGCAGAACATTTTCGAACTCCGCAAAGCGCTTCGCGATGGACGCGGCCGGCAAGAGGCGCCGGAATACATCGCGACAGTGCCGAAGCGCGGTTATCAGCTCGTCGTTGATGCAGAGCTTCTGCGCACTGCGCAGACCGAGGAGCCGCAGCCGGATGCCGTTTCTGTTGAAGGTGCTTCTGAAGCTAAATTAGGCCCGCCTGCACAAGCGGCTGCAGGACAAACCAAGTCTCAGGGGAAGCGTTCTAAATTCATGGATTTTGCTCGCTCCTTCCTCCTGGATGAAGTTGAACTTGGCTTCAAAAAATATCCTTATTGACTCGCTGACAGCCGACCTTTGAGCATGCCGTAATAGACCCAGCTGAGGCACACGAGTACGGTGCCGATTTTCATGGTGTCAAAGTTCAGACAGTAGAGTGAACCGAGCAGCATCACAATTGCCGCGGTGGCAATCGTATGAATCGTTTCCCGCCGTTTGGGCGATGTGCACTCGGCTTTGGCCAGTGCGAAGCTCCCGCTCATGCAGATCACGAACGCAAAGAGCGTGATGAAGACGGCAAGGTCGGTAAATTGCTCATAGATCGTGAAGGTCGAGGGGCTCAGGATCGGCAGGCAGAGAAGACTTTGCACGCCGGTAAGCAGAATGAGTCCCTTTACGGCGGCATCATGTTTATTCATTTGGCCGAAGATCGACGGGAAAAAGCCGGCATGAGCGGATGACGCAAAAACGCGTGCCATGGTGAACTGCCAGGAAACGAGAGATCCGGCGCATCCCAGCCAGAGCAGACAAGAAACGACAGCACCCGATGTTCCGCCGAAAAGTGCGGCATAAACCACGGCAAATGGCGCATCAGACTGAAGGATGACCGCATTGGGAACCAGACCAGCCGTCAGATTGGTGGTTGCGATATAGATGAAGGCCGTTAGAAGTGTGGCGCAGATAACGGCTTTAGGCACATTCTTTTCCGGATTTTCCACGGATTCAGCATTGGCACAGGCCGATTCCAAGCCAAGGAACGCCCAAAAGGTCATTGAAATGCCCGACGATACCGCATCGAGCGTTGGAATTTGATGGGGATTCCAATTGGCCGCATAGAGCGCCGGATCAAACCAAAAGCCGCCTACAACGACAAGCGTAATCAAGGGCAGCAAGAGCGCCCAGACGAAGATGCCGGTGATGCGGCCGGTGATGTACGGGGAGCGGAAGGTGAGAAGCGAGGCGATCCATAAAAGGAGCACGCAGCCGATGCAGGCAAAAACGGATGAAAATGGGAGATGGAACCAGCTCAGCCCATAGCTTACGGCTGCCAGAGAGATGGCAATGTTGCCGAAGACGAGGGAAATGGCATAAGCATAGTTGACGATAAAAGCGCCGGGCTCGCCAAAGGCATATTCGGCAAAGCCGCCCAATCCTCCCAATTTTTTCGACAGCATGCCGCATTGGGCGAATACGTAAGCCACTGCTCCCGAGGCGAGGGCAGTGACAATCCATGAAAGCATTGAAATGGCGCCGATTTCGGCAAATTTTGCCGGAAGCATGATGATGCCGGCTCCCATCATGCTTAGGGAGGTTAGAAGCGTGAGCTGCGTCACGCTCATTTTTCTTCTTGACATATGCACCCTCAAAATGTTTGGAAAGTCGGCAGCGCTCAAAACATACCGAAGCTCATCACTTCACGGAGCGATGGATGTTTTATTTGTATACGCGTGGAATATGTGAGCTTACGATTATTGCAGGAACTCGATCATAGCGTCTTTGATGACAAATGAAAATCACTGTGAGACAGTCAATGGACGGCTGCCACCCGCGAAATATCGAGGGTGGCAGCCTTCGTTTGAGAGGCATCGAAATCAGATGCTTCAATGGGTATTTAGAAATTAATCGTCAGCGGCAGCACTCAGCGTAACGTTGGACTTATGGTTGTGCTTGAAGAGCTTTTCAGCAGCCAGACCATAGAAGAACCAGCCGGCGAATGTGGCGAGTGCACCGTACATCATGGCTTCGAAGCCGGCAGCGTAGAGCGCGTAGAGGCTGTACACCGTGCCGATGAAGGCCATGATCTTGACCCATTTCGCCTGACTGCCCGTCACGCCTTCGGCCTTGAGCATCACGAACACGGCAGCCATCGAGAGAAGGTACGGCATGACGTTGGTGACCACAGCGAGGTCAACGAGCGTATTGAACTGGCGATAGAGGGAGGGGCTGATCGTCATGAAGGACATGAGCGTCTGAACCGAGACGATGATCGTCATGCCAAGAACCGGCGCGTCATCCTTTGTGACCTTGGAGAACCACTTCGGGAAGTAGCCTTCGTCGGCAGAGGACTTGAAGACGCGGGCGATCGTGAACTGCCAGGACAGAAGCGAACCGGAGCACGACAAGATCATCAGACCCATAACGATCTGGCCCACGGTGCCGTTGAACATGGTTGCGAACACCAGACCGAAGGGAGCGGTCGACTTCACGAGTTCAGCGTTGTCAACGATACCGGCAGCGACGTTGGTCGAAAGGATGTAGATCACGGCGACGCCGAGCGTTGCGCCAAGCACAGCCTTCGGAACGTTCTTTTCAGGATTGTCGACGGCTTCGGAGTTCGCGCAGGCAGATTCCAGACCGAGGAAGGACCACAACGTCATGGAAATCGAGGCGCTGACGGCATCGAAAGCGGGCAGATTATGCGGATTCCAAGCGGCAGTATACGTGTCAGGGTTGAACCAGAACCAACCGAATACAGAGATGCCGGCAACCGGAATGATGACGCCCCAAGCCGTGAAATTGGAGATGAGGCCGGTGATCTTGGCGCCCTTGAAGTTGAGAACCGTGCAGATCCAAAGAACCGCGATTGTCAAGAGGCAGGTTTCAAACGGCGTCGTATTGAGGCCGAAGAGTGCAACGGCATAACCGACGGCCGAAATGGCAATGGCGATGTTCGCAATCAGGAGCGAAACGCAATAGGCGTAGTTGGCCAGGAACGAGCCCGATTTGCCGAAAGCATATTCAGCATATCCGCCCATGCCGCCGCGATTGCGCGAAAGCATGCCGCATTTTGCGAAAGCGTAGGCGAGAGCCGTGGAGCCGCCGGCCGTGACCAGCCAGGAAATAATTGAGAAAGTACCGACTTCAGCAAGTTTCGTCGGGAGCATGATGATGCCGGAGCCCATCATGTTAAGGGCTGTTAGGAGCGTAAGCTGCGTTACGCTCATTTTGCTCGAGGAACCGGACATAAGTTGTCACCTCATTGTTGTTGGGATCAGATTTGGGCGGCCGCAGCGGCAGCCGCCCAAATTCGGCTGGTTAGTGATTAGCCTTCAATGCCGAGTTCGGCAGTGCGTTCTTTGGTCAGCACGTAGCCGTAGGCACGCTTGCGTCCATCCGGATCCTTCTGGATGTAGACGCCCTGGAGTTCAGGTGCAAAGCCCGGGCAGCGATTGATGCCTTCTTCAAGCGCGAGGAAGTACTGCAGGACGGAATTGCCCCAAACTTCACCCGGGACGCAGCAAAGCACACCCGGCGGGTAGGGCAGAGCGCCTTCTACAGCGATGCGGCCTTCGGCCTGTTCAAGCGGCACGAGCTCGGCGTTGCCGCGGATGAACTCGAAGTGAGCCTGCTGCGGATCGAGCGCACGGCGCGGGAAGTGCGAACGGCGGAACATTTCCTTTTGCAGCTGCTTGACGTTGCGGGACTTATAGAAGTCATGCATTTCCTGGCAGAGGCGGCGGATGGTGTAGCCGTGGTAGCGCTCTTCATTGGCGTAGTAGATGGAGGGCAGCACATCAACCAACGGCGCATCGGCGTCGAGGTATTCCTCAAAGCGAGCGATCTGGGTGATGAGGTGTTCCATCTTGGCCATGTCTTCGGCCGGCGTCATCAGGAAGAGAATCGAATTCAAGTCGCACTTTTCCGGAACGACAGCGTTTTCGCGCAGGAAGTTCGCAAGAATCGTGGCGGGAACGCCGAAGTCGGCATAGTGTCCCGTTTCGGCATCGATGCCCGGGGTGGTGAGCAGCAGCTTGCACGGATCGACGAAGTACTGACGATCGCCGTAACCTTCGAAGTTGTGCCACTTCGCTTCTGGTTCGAATTCGAAGAAGCGCAGGTTGTGCGCGATTTCCTCCGTGGGATATTCACCCCACGGCTTGCCGTCGATCAGTGCCGGGACGAAGGGCTTGATGTACTTGCAGGTCTTCATGAGCAGCTTGCGGGCTTCAATGCCCACGCGGACGCAGTCCGCCCAAAGGCGCTGACCGCTCATGCCTTCGTGCATCTTCGCATTGACGTCGAGCGCCGCAAAGAGCGGGTAGAAGGGCGAAGTGGACGCGTGCATCATGAAGGCGTTGTTGAGGCGCTTATGCGGGCAGTAGCGGCTTTGGCCCTTGATGTGGCTGTCCTTCTTGTGGATCTGCGAGGTCTGCGAGAAACCGGCCTGCTGCTTATGCACGGACTGCGTCACGAAGATGCCCGGATCTTCAGGTCCGAGATCGAGAAGCAGCGGCGAGCAGTCCTTCATCATCGGGATGAACTGTTCATAGCCCACCCAGGCAGAGTCAAAGAGGATGTAGTCGCAGAGGTGACCAATGCGGTCGACGACCTGACGAGCGTTATAGATCGTGCCGTCGTATGTGCCGAGCTGGATGATCGCAAGGCGGAACGGACGCTTGGCTTCTGCTTTTTCAGGACGCACTTCGCGGATCATGTCGCGCAGGTAGTGCTCTTCGAAGCAGTGTTCATCAATACCGCCGATGAAACCGTAGGCATTGCGGGCCGTTTCAAGATAAATGGGAGTGGCGCCGGCCTGCAGCAGGGCACCGTGGTGATTGGATTTGTGATTGTTGCGGTCAAAGAGCACCAGATCGCCCGGTGCAAGCAGAGCGTTGAGCACAACCTTGTTGGAGGCTGACGTGCCGTTGAGCACGAAATAAGTCTTGTCGGCGTTGTAAATACGGGCAGCTTTTTGCTGAGCAAGGCACGGTGCACCTTCATGAATCAGCAGATCGCCCATCGAAACGTCGGCGTTGCACAAGTCGGAGCGGAAGACGTTTTCGCCGAAGAATTCAGCAAATTCGCGGCCGGCAGGATGACGGCGGAAGAAGGCGCCGCCCTGATGTCCCGGGCAGTCAAACTGGGCATGGCCGTTGCCAACATATTCTTCGAGGCTGCCGAAGAACGGCGGGAGGACGGTGTCCTCATACTTCTGCGCAAGGGTGTCAATCTGACGGCCATAGAGCTTGGCATCGTCACTCTTGCGGTCAATGATGCTGGCTGCACGGCCAATCAGGCAAGGATCTACTTTGCCGCCTTCATTCAGGATAACAACAGGAATGCCGAAGGCGTTCGACTCAATCTGCTCAAGTTTGCCGGCGAGGGCCTCATCGGCCGTCATGACGGCGATGGAAACCTGGGTGAAGTTGGCGTTGTCGAAGTCGATGACTTCGCGTTCGCATTCAAAAGCTGAACGACTGGCTTCAGTGGCGGCAACATAGAGTTTGCGCATAGGAAAGTCCTCTTTAATGGCTGTCTTTCTAATATTTTTTAGAAAAACGTATTAAGGCTTTTAAGTATTTTGCGATTGAATGAATTCAGGTGTTTGGAGAACGGGATTTGAAGGTTTCGTTCAATCGCTTAATGCTTGAGGTGAATCCTAGGCTTCCATCAGGAAAGAATCATTAGTGTAATTTCTGAGGAATTTCTTATTTACGTATTAATCCATAAAAATCAACATGTTGATGTGACAATATTTAATTTTAAAGTGCTGTTTAGAAGAATTAGTTTGATGGGATATTGTTCTTTATGAAGGTTTATGAGAAGGACTTTTAAAGTGTCAACGTGACATCATCAATGTATCAACATATTGATATATATGAAGTAAAATATAAATACAGGTGTCTTTAGGAGCGTGTTTGCTGCTGTGCGGCAAGGGCGGATCAGCAAGTGAATAGAAAATTTCCTTGTTTTCAATGGTGATTATATTTTCATTGATCTTGCGGGCTATATAAATATATTTTTATTGATCGTTAACCTTGATATTTTCTTGGTATTGGAGTTTGTAAGATGTGGGGGTCTCTCCTTTTGTGTGGATGGGCCAGCACTTTTTTATCACTATGAAAAACATCAACCCGAGCACTCTCTGATGTTGTAAATGTCTGGTGGTGAAATGTGCTGGCCTTTTTTTTAGGAGCTTCGCGTAATGGAGCCTTTTAATGCGGGTTGGTTGTCATTGCTGCCTCCCGCGGCTGCGATTGTGGCTGCGTTGATCAGCAGGGAAGTTATTTCTGCGCTGCTTGTCGGCATTCTTACAGGAGCGGTTATCTACACAAGCTCTACGGGGGGCGGCGTCATCATCGGCAGTCTGGATGCTGTTTTTTCGATGATGGTGGCGACGCTTGAATTCAAAATCCTCATATTCACGTCACTCTTAGGTGCGGTGGTTTATTTGGTCTCTCTGTCGGGCGGTTCAAAAGCCTATGGGGAATGGGCCGGGCGGCGAATGAAGACGAAGCGGAAGTCCTTGCTTTCGGCTTGCGGGCTTGGCTGTCTTGTGTTTATTGACGACTACTTCAGCTGCTTATTTGTCGGCACTGTGATGAAGCCTCTGACCGACCGCTGTCGAGTAGCTCGTGCCAAGCTGGCATGGATCGTTGACTCAACGGCAGCTCCCGTTTGCATCATTGCGCCGGTG
>ENA-OPXH01001480-OPXH01001480.1-human-gut-metagenome-genome-assembly--contig:-NODE-1480-length-16070-cov-4.105401_pt1 | contig 16070 bp, 18 predicted proteins | sample MGYA00241521_ERZ502034 | MGnify/ENA primary metagenome ERZ502034 (study PRJEB25962, sample SAMEA2042103) | human gut metagenome | biome: human gut; feature: human-associated habitat; material: faeces... | reverse complement strand
GCTGTTTTTTGCGCATCTCAAGTTTGTGCGTTAGCACAAATCTTACGTGTGAAAAATCTTATTTTTCACACTACCCTCCATTCCTGTGCTGCTTTTTACACACTTTATGTTTATGCTCCAATACAGCAGCTACGTATCAATAATATATTTCCACATTATTCTTTTTCACGCAGCTCATCTGCAATCTCACTGATCCTGCGCAGCCTGTGGTTCACTCCCGATTTTCCGACCGGAGGATCGAGATATGTTCCCAGTTCCTTAAGCGGTGTATCCGGATACTCTAACCGCAGCAACGCCATATCTTTTAGGTTTTCAGGCAGACTGTCTAAGCCTGCATTCTGTTTAATATATTCAATATCGCCAAGCTGTTTTACGGCTGCCGCCAAGAACCGATTGGACGCTTTGGATCCTTTAAGCCGACACGTCCTCTGCGAATTGCCTTAGAAATAGCAGTTACAGCTTCCTGCTGTCCGACAACGCGTTCATGAAGCACATTTTCAAGATTCATCAGTGCCACATGTGCTTCCATGATATTTAACATATCCACGATCTGGGCACCTTCCTTTAAATATACGACCTGGTGTTTCTTTCGTTCTACGATCTTTGCTTCCATCTCAAAACTGTTGATTGCATCCTGAAGCTGTTTCGCCTGCGCAATTTCCCGGCAGACAATCTCAAAATGATAAGACTTATTCGGATCACTGATCGATCCACCTGCTAAAAATGCTCCCCGGATATATGCCCGCCTGCAACATGTCTGCTGCAGTAAAATACCATTTACCGTCTCTGTGATGTCTGCACACCTTAAAGACTGATTCCACATCTTGATTGTCTCTAGAATGCGTTCCGGTGGCAATGTATCTATCTCTTCTATATTAACATGGAACAGCTGTGCCAGTAACAGTCCATATTTTTCCTGCAGAAGCGGATTTTCCGAATCCAGCACATCTCCCGCATCCCCGATCAGCTGCTGACGCTTTCCGTCAAAAGCAACTAACGCCGCAAGTTCAGCGATCTGGCAATGTCTGCTCTTTCCACTCTGCTTTGCTAACTCCTGTTTCACTTCACTTGAAAAAGACATCTTTTATTTTCCCCTTAAAGCATCTTTGCCAATATCACGATGCTCGATTTTCAGTCCATAACCCTTTTTTCCTGACAGACGTTTGTATAATTCATTTGCCAGTGTTACAGACCTGTGTTTTCCTCCCGTACATCCTATGGAGATCACAAGCTGATTCTTGCCCTCCGTGATATAATTCGGGATCAGAAATTCCAGCATATCTTCAAGTTTGTCCAAAAAAACATTTGCTTCCTGAAACTGCATGACATAATCCTGAATTTCTTTATCATTTCCGGTCTTTGCCCGCAAGCCCTCCACATAATACGGGTTTGGTAAAAAACGGACATCAAATACCAGATCAGAATCGACCGGTATTCCATATTTAAATCCAAATGACAAAATCGTAATAAACAGATTCTTGTAGTCCTGATTCTGTATAAATATTTTGTCCAACTCCGCTTTTAACTCTCTCGTCAAAAGCTGGCTTGTATCTATAATATAATCTGCGCGTTCCTTTAAAAACGCCAGACGCTTTCTTTCCTCTTCAATTCCCTTGTCCACGCGCTCGCCGCCCGCTAAAGGATGATTTCTTCTCGTTTCCTTATATCGTTTTACCAGAACAGAATCTTCGGCATCCAAAAACAGGATCTCGTATTCAACCCCATTATCCTTCATGTGGTCTAATACACCATGCAGCTCATCAAATGACTGTCCGCTTCTGATATCGATGCCGACTGCAACTTTCTGCAGTTCTGCGCTCTGTAATGTTGTAAGTTCCACAAACTTTTCCAGCAATGGGATCGGTAGATTATCCACGCAATAAAACCCAATATCTTCCATCATTTTTATCGCTGTACTTTTTCCTGCTCCCGACATTCCTGTTAAAATTACGAACTTCATCTTTTTTCTCCATTTCAAAACGCTTTGCGCGCATCCAAATCCTGTTTAAAATTCACCGATCATCTTAACTTCCGGCTCTAATCTGACACCAAACTTTTCTTCTACAATATCCGCTACATTCTGCATCAGGGTTCTTACATCTGCCGCTGTTGCATTTCCGCGGTTGATGACAAATCCACAGTGTTTTTCCGACACCTGCGCTTCTCCCACCAGATAACCTCTTAATCCCGCATCCATGATCAGTTTTCCTGCAAAATATCCTTCCGGTCTCTTAAAGGTACTTCCGGCACTCGGGTACTCTAACGGCTGTTTGGTCACGCGCTGTTCTTTCAGTTCATCCATACGGCTTTTGATTGCTTCCGGATCACCTTTTTTCAGGCTCAGAACCGCTTCCAGAACAATGTAGCCTTTTTCTTTTACCACACTGGTCCGGTATCCCAGCTGCAGCTCCTCGTTTTTCAGTTCCTTCTGCTCTCCCTCCGGCGTCAGTACGGTGACAGATTCCAGAATGTCTTTCATCTCTCCGCCGTAAGCGCCCGCGTTCATGACCGCAGCGCCTCCCATGGTTCCCGGAATTCCCGCTGCGAATTCCATACCGGTAAGTCCGGCTTCCAGTGCCTTTCTGGCGGTGGCAGATAACAGCGCGCCTGCCTGTACCCGCAGATGTTCTCCCTCTACGGCCATCTGATTCATATTTTTATAGACCTGCAACACAACCCCGTCAAATCCCTGATCGCTCACCAGCAGATTGCTGCCGTTTCCAAGGATAAAGTAAGGCGTCTTCTCTTCCTGACAGATATGTAAGATTTCTCTGATCTGCTCTTTTGTGGATGGCGTCAGAAAACAGGCTGCCGGTCCGCCCACACGGAATGTGATATGTTTCTTCATCGGTTCCTCCCGCAAAAACTGATCACTTTCCACTGTCTGTTCCAGTCTTTTGATTATCTCTTCTCTCAAATTATTCACCTTTTCATTCTCTGTTGCGGGATCTTTTGACGGATCCCGCTGGCAATTACACATAAACTATATTATTATACTATATCTCTTCCGTCCATGGCAAGAGCCGGAAATCCCTTTCTTCCTTATTTTTTCATCTGTGGATGGAAAAACAGGCTCGCCAGATAGCCGAAGATCAATGCTGCACTGATTCCTCCCGCACTTGCCTTAAACCCTCCGGTAAATACGCCGAGGATCCCCGCCTGTTCAATCTCTTCTTTTACCCCCTGAAACAGCAGATGCCCGAATCCGATCAGCGGTACACTTGCGCCCGCATGGGCGTAATCGACCAGTGGTTTGTACAGATGCAGGGCACTTAACACGCTTCCCGCACATACCAGAAGAACCATCACTCTTCCCGGCATCAGTTTGGTCTTATCCAGAAGGATCTGCACCAGCGCACAGATCAGCCCTCCCACCCAGAAGGCATTGATATAATGCATGATCATGACTCTTCCACCTCCCCGTCTGCCCATTCCAGGACGACACCCTGGGCGATTCCCGGTACACTGTTTCCCTCATAGAAGCTTACTTTTGACATCAGCGCACCTGTCGGTACAAAAAGCACCCGTTTCCAGTCTCCGCAGGCGATCTTCGGCAGAATGTAGCCGGCAAGTACCGACGCACTGCAGCCGCACCCGCTTCCGCCCGCATGGGTATCCTGTGTCTCCTGGTCGTACATCAGGATCCCACAGTCTTTGTGATTTTTCACCGCCTGATAGCCTTCTTTTTCGAGAAGATCCAACAGGATCTGCTGCCCGACATAGCCGAGATCTCCTGTGATGATCTGATCGTACGCCTCCGGTTCTCTTCCAAAATCTTTCAGATTCTGTGCAATCGTACTGCACGCTGCCGGTGCCATACATGCACCCATATTCTGGGAGTCTTTCAATCCGTAGTCCACCACTTTTCCTGTGGTAAGTCCTGTGATCTTTACTTTTCCCTTCTTCCGGTTCAGCACGCAGGCTCCGCTTCCCGTAACCGTCCAGGAAGCCGACAGCGGTCTCTGACTTCCGTAGCCGAGCGGAAAACGGAATTCCTTCTCCGCCGTGGCAAAATGGCTGGATGTCACCGCCAGCACCCGCTCGCCGTGACCGGCCGACAATGTGATGGCTCCGAGACTCAGCGCCTCTCCCATCGTGGAGCACGCACCGAACAGTCCGTACAGCGGCCGATCCAGTTCTCCGATTCCAAACGAGGAGGCAATGGACTGCGCCAGCAGATCCCCGGCAAAGATGATCCGGATATCCTCCGGGGTGCATCCTGCCTTTTTGACCGCCAGCCTTGCCGCCTTCTGCTGCAGCATGCTCTCTGCTTCCTCCCAGGTATTCTGTCCCAGCTGATCATCCGTCTCGATCTCGTCAAAAAAAACTGCCAGCGGACCTTCTCCTTCTTTCTTTCCAACCACCGATGCCCAGCTTTCCACATAGACTGGCTCTTCCAGCCGGATGCTCTGTTTTCCGATCTCCATCTGCTACCACCTTTCTGCCACATACTGGATCAGTCCCAGCACCCATGAGGTCAGCACCCCGTAAAGGATTACCGGTCCCGCTATGGTAAATATTTTGCTTCCGATTCCGAACACCTGTCCTTCCTTCTGATATTCCACCGCCGGTGCTGCTACCGAATTGGCAAATCCCGTGATCGGCACCAGGGTTCCCGCCCCGCCCCACTTTGCCAGCCGTGGATAGAGGTTCATCCCCGTGGTCAGGGCACTCAGAAAAATCAACGCAATGGAACACCACGTTCCCGCCGTCTTCTCATCCATCCCCGCCGCCAGTGCCCATTCGGTAACTGCCTGCCCCAGCACACAGATCAGACCTCCCACAAGAAAGGCTTTTGCCATATTTGCGGGCAGACTGTGCGTCGGTGTCACCTGTTTGACGTAATCTTCATATAGCTGCTGTTTTTCTTTGTCTTCCTGCATCGTTTCATCCTCATACACAGGTGGTTTCACCTGTTTTCTTTCTGTTTTTTGTAACTGTTTTGTAACTATTCAGTAGGCAGTATCCCGCGAGGCGTTTTGGCATGTTTTTTGCCAAAATCCCGAGACATGCAAGCCAAAATGCCATCACCGAAGGTGATTTTAAATGCATTTTGGCTCGTAACTGTGAAGGGACTGAACAGTTACGAAAAGATACAGATGCCCGGCACTGGAAAACAGTGCGGCGATCTGTAAGAAAAATTTGTAACCGGAGCAGTGAAAACCGGCTGCAAAAATCTGAAAAGAAGGACGGAAAAAAGGTATGAAGAGAATTGGTTTACTGACAAGCGGCGGAGACTGCCAGGCTCTGAACGCGACCATGCGAGGCGTAGTAAAAGGACTTTCCCACAATATCGATGACCTGGAAGTCTATGGATTCATGAACGGATACAAAGGTCTGATCTACGGAGATTATCGAATGCTGACAGCAAAAGATTTTTCCGGTATTCTGACCCGCGGCGGCACGATCCTCGGTACATCCCGTCAGCCATTCAAACTGATGCGTACCCCGGATGCCAACGGACTGGACAAAGTAGAAGCGATGAAACAGAACTATCATAAACTGAATCTGGACTGCCTGGTAATCCTTGGCGGTAACGGAACCCAGAAGACCGCCAACCTGTTAAGAGAAGAAGGACTGAATATCATCCACCTGCCAAAGACGATCGATAACGATATCTGGGGTACAGACATGACCTTCGGTTTCTACAGCGCAGTGAATATCGCGACAGAAGCGATCGACTGCATCCATACAACCGCATCTTCCCACAACCGTGTATTTATCGTGGAAGTTATGGGACATAAGGTAGGCTGGCTGACTCTGTACGCAGGAATTGCCAGCGGTGCAGACGTTATTCTGATTCCGGAGATTCCGTATGATATCGACAAAGTAGTGGAGGCCATCGAGAGAAGAAAGAGAAACGGAAGCGGATTTACGATTCTGGCAGTAGCAGAAGGTGCGATCTCCAAAGAGGACGCACAGCTTGGCAAAAAAGAACTGAAAAAGAAAATGGAAGAAGATAAGAAACTTTACCCGTCCGTTTCCTATAAAGTGGCAAAAGAGATCGAAAACCGCACCGGTATGGAGATACGTGTAACGGTTCCGGGACATACCCAGAGAGGTGGAAGCCCGTGTCCATACGACCGTGTACTGTCCACAAGACTTGGTTCTGCGGCAGCAAAACTGATCCTGAACGATGAGTACGGCTACATGGTAGGTCTGGTCAACGGAAAGACCAAAAAAGTGCCGCTGGAAGAGTGTGCAGGAAAACTGAAAGTGGTAACACCGGATGCACAGGAGATCAAAGATGCCAAGAGAATCGGCATCAGCTTCGGTGACTGATGCAGAAAATGTAACTGTGAAAATACAGAACAGTTATGAAAAATAATACGATAGACGGAGAGGGGCTGGTCTTTGCGACAGCCCTATCTCTTTGTAACATTGTATATTAAAATTGACAGATTGAGGAGAGGCAGAGAAACATGAGCTATACCGCTCTATATCGTAAGTTCCGTCCGGACACCTTCGAGGATGTCAAAGGGCAGGATCATATTGTAACAACATTAAAAAATCAGATTCGTGCGGACCGTATCGGTCACGCATTTTTGTTCTGTGGAACCCGTGGAACCGGTAAGACGACCGTGGCAAAGATTCTTGCGAAAGCGGTCAACTGTGAGCAGCCGGTGGATGGAAGTCCCTGTAACGAATGTCCGACCTGTAAAGCGATCCAGGCGGGAACATCCATGAACGTGATCGAGATCGATGCGGCATCCAACAACGGTGTCGACAACATCCGTGAGATCCGGGAGGAGGTTACCTACCGTCCGACACAGGGAAAATACAAGGTGTATATCATCGATGAGGTGCATATGCTGTCAGCAGGTGCATTTAACGCACTGTTAAAGACACTGGAGGAACCGCCGTCTTACGTCATCTTTATTCTGGCGACGACCGAATCCCACAAGATCCCGGTAACGATCCAGTCTCGGTGTCAGCGGTACGATTTTCACCGTATTTCCATCGACACGATCGCCGGACGGCTGCGGGAACTGATGGAGAAAGAACAGATCCCGGTGGAAGAAAAAGCAATTCGCTATGTAGCGAAGGCGGGAGACGGTTCCATGCGAGACGCGTTGAGTCTTCTGGATCAGTGCATCGCCTTCTATCTGGGACAGGAACTGACCTTTGATAAGGTGCTGGAAGTGTTGGGAACCGTGGATACGGAAGTGTTCAGCAAACTGCTCCGCAAAGTGCTGGAACAGGATGTCACAAGCTGCATCCATATCCTGGAAGATCTTCTGGTCAATGGAAAAGAACTGGGACAGTTTGTCAATGACTTTACCTGGTATCTGAGAAATCTTCTGCTGGTCAAGACCTCCGAAGACGCGGAAGAAGTCCTGGATGTATCTTCGGAAAATCTGAAAGCGCTGCAGGAAGAAAGCCAGCTGATCGATACCGATACACTGATGCGCTATATCCGTGTGTTATCCGAACTTTCCAACAATCTGCGAAATGCCACACAGAAGCGTGTGCTGGTGGAAGTGGGATTGATCAAATTATGTAAACCTGCAATGGAAACGAACCTGGATTCTGTCCTGGACCGTCTCCGGGTGCTGGAAGAACAGATGGAAAAAGGAATTCCGATGGCGGCAGTTCAGCCACTTCCGGGTTATGCAGGAAGGAACGATGGCAGTCCGGCACAGCCAACGCAGGCAGTTCCGTCCGCACCGGAAAAGAAACCGGAGAAAGCGGCTCCGGAGGATCTTCAGCGGATCAAGGAAAACTGGAAAAGTATCGTGATGCAGACACAGGGAATGTTCAAGACATTTTTAACAACTGCCGTGCCGAAATATAACGGCAATACCGGGGAGAATAAATTATATGTGGAATTCTCGAATGATCTGGCGCAGACCTGTGTGGACGATCCGGACAAAAAGCAGTTACTCGAGAGTCTGATTTTGCAAATGACGGGGAAAACCGTGGAAGTGGAGATGCTTTTAAAGAAAACAAATATGCATCAGGACTTGGCAGAAATCTCCGTTGATGATATATTAAAACAGACGGTTCACATGGATATCGTGGTAGAAGAAGAACCGGACGATGAATAATGAATGATTTTTAAGAGAAAACAGGAGGAACCAATCGTGGCAAAACGTGGTGGATTTCCAGGCGGCATGGGTATGCCTGGTAATATGAATAATCTGATGAAACAGGCGCAGAAGATGCAGAAACAGATGGAAGAGAACCAGAAAGCGCTGGAAGAGAAAGAATTTACGGCAGCAGCAGGCGGCGGAGCCGTAGAAGTAACCGTAAGCGGTAAAAAAGAAGTGATCAAAGTCAAACTGGCAGAAGAAGTCGTAGATCCGGATGACGTAGAAATGTTAGAGGATCTGATCATGGCAGCCACCAACGAGGCACTCCGCAAGATGGAAGCTGAGACACAGGCTGTGATGTCCAAACTGACCGGTGGTCTGGGTGGAGGATTCCCGTTCTAAGATGGAATACTACAGCAGTCATATCAGCAAGTTAATTGAACAGCTGTCAAGGCTTCCGGGCATCGGCGCAAAATCAGCCCAGCGTCTGGCATTTCACATCATCAACATGCCGCAGGATCAGGTAGAGCAGCTTGCGGGTGCGATGACCAGCGCGAGATCGAATGTCAGATACTGCAAAGAATGTTTCACGCTGACCGATCAGGAACTGTGCCCGATCTGTGCCAATCCGAAGCGGAACCATAAGCAGATCATGGTTGTGGAAAATACAAGAGATCTGGCAGCTTATGAAAAAACCGGCAAATACGAGGGCGTGTATCATGTCCTCCATGGAGCCATCTCCCCGATGCTGGGGATCGGTCCGGGAGATATCCGGTTAAAAGAGCTGATGCTGCGTCTGCAAAAAGATGTGGATGAAGTGATCATTGCCACCAATTCCAGTCTGGAAGGGGAGACGACAGCCATGTATATCAGCAAACTGATCAAACCTACCGGTATCAAAGTGAGCCGTATCGCAAGCGGCGTTCCGGTCGGCGGTGATCTAGAGTACATCGATGAAGTAACACTACTGCGTGCGCTGGAAGGACGCGTAGAATTATAAGGAAAAAACGATGGCAAAGAAGAAAGCAACTTCTATGGATGTGGCCCGGGAAGCAGGAGTTTCCCAGGCCACTGTTTCTATGATATTAAATAAAAAATATAACGTATCTTTTTCCAAAGAGACGATCCGTCAGGTGACGGAGGCGGCGGAAAGGCTGGATTATCATCTGCCCAAGCAGCGGATCCGCCGGTCGGCAAAGAGCAGAAAACTTCTGGTCGTGTTCTGTCCAACGCTGACGAATCCCTATTATGTCATGCTGTTGCAGGGCATCGAAGCCATGGCAAAGGAATACGGATACGGCGTGTTTGTCTGCAACACCCAGAGGGATCTGAAGATCGAAGAGAATTATCTGCGGATGATGCGGGAAGTGCAGCCGCTGGGGATTATTTATGCCTGCAATCCGAGTTTCAGCCGACAGGTGGCAGAACTCTCCCGGGAGATTCCGGTGGTAGTCATCAGTAACCGTGACGATGAATTTTCCATTGATGCGGTAGCTCTGAACAATCAGAAACCGGGGATCCTGATGGCGCGTCATCTGCTCGAACTTGGACACCGGGATGTGGCATTTATCGCACCGCCGCTGACGGCGCGGCAGCATCAGCGACAGAAACGTGTGGGCGGTTTTCTGATGGAGTTTGAAAAGGCGGGACTTTCGGATCATGTGCTGGTGTGCTCCGCGGCAGACAGCAAAGATACGGAGATTCCGAATATTGAATCGGAGTATCGGATGGGATACGATTTGACCGTGGAACTGCTCCGGGAAGACTGTCCGATCACAGCGATCGCGGCACTGAATGATATGATGGCATTTGGGGCAATGGATGCCCTTCTCGAGCGTCAGTATCGGATCCCGGGGGATATCTCGGTGGTTGGATGCGACAACACCCTGTTTTCCCGGTTCCACACGATCGGACTCACAACGGTGGAACATTTCGTGGATCAGAAAGGGCGGGATGCCTGTGACATTATTCTTCGAAAGATCGAATCGCAGAAGAGTTACCGCAAGGGAGACGAGCCTACCAGTATTTACCATATCGAGTATGAACCGCGTCTGATCGTCCGCGGAAGCACCGGATATGCGCCGGATGAGAGCCACCGCGAAAAAAAGAAAAAATAAATGGTTTTTCTGAAAATATTAATAATAAAATAAATAAGAAAATGGCGAAAATAAAGGAAAAACTCAGGATAAACGGTGAAAAACGTATCATATAGCGATTAATAATCTGCTACTATTAATAAAAAATGTTATTAATAAAAATTCACTCTTGTTGACCGTGAAAACAAACCTGCTATACTGAGGGAAGAAAATAAAAAACGCCGGAAATGATCGGGCAGATTTCAGGAAAAGCAGGAGGACAAAATAATGAGATTTTTCATCGATACCGCGAAAGTAGAAGACATCAAAAAAGCAAATGATATGGGCGTGATCTGTGGTGTTACCACCAACCCGTCCCTGATCGCAAAAGAGGGAAGAGACTTTAAAGAAGTCATCAAAGAGATCACTTCTATCGTAGACGGACCGATCAGCGGTGAAGTAAAAGCAACGACCGTAGACGCAGAAGGCATGATCGCGGAAGGAAGAGAGATCGCAGCAATCCATCCGAACATGGTTGTAAAAATCCCTATGACAGTAGAAGGTCTGAAAGCCTGCAAAGTGCTGACAGCAGAAGGCATCAAGACAAACGTAACACTGATCTTTACTGCAAACCAGGCACTGCTGGCCGCAAGAGCAGGTGCAACCTATGTTTCTCCGTTCCTGGGAAGACTGGATGATATTTCCACAAGAGGTGTGGATCTGATCCGTGAGATCGCTGAGATCTTCGAGGTAGCAGGTCTGGACACACAGATCATCGCAGCAAGCGTAAGAAATCCGATCCATGTAACCGACTGTGCACTGGCAGGTGCTGATATCGCAACCGTTCCATACGCAGTCATTGAACAGATGACAAAACATCCGCTGACCGATGCCGGAATCAAAAAATTCCAGGATGATTACAGAGCAGTATTCGGCGAATAATAACACGTATTAAAGGTATAGAGTCTTGCAATATTTTTCAAAATGTGGCATACTAAGACGGCGAATGAGCAATAATTCTAAGCAGTGTACGGAAAGGAGTACAGAATGAACAAACTGGAGCTTCAGAAAGTAGCAAATGAAGTCCGCAAAGGAATCGTAACCTCAGTTCATGCTGCAAAAGCAGGACATCCGGGCGGATCTTTATCAGCAGCAGATATTTTCACATACTTGTATTTTGAAGAGATGAACGTGGATCCGAAAGATCCGGAAAAAGCAGATCGTGACCGCTTTGTATTGTCCAAAGGACATACAGCGCCAGGTCTTTACAGCGCACTTGCACTGAAGGGATATTTCCCGGTAGAAGATCTGGAAACCTTACGTCATCTGGGATCTTACCTGCAGGGACATCCGGATATGAAACATATCCCGGGCGTAGATATGTCCAGCGGTTCTCTGGGACAGGGAATCTCCGCAGCAGTAGGTATGGCGATCGCGGGCAAGATGGACAATGCCGATTATCGTGTATACACACTGTTAGGTGACGGTGAGATTCAGGAAGGACAGGTATGGGAAGCTTCCATGATGGCAGGATTCCGCAAACTGGATAACCTGGTAGTGATCGTAGATAATAATAATCTGCAGATCGACGGAGCAATCGATGAAGTTTGTTCTCCATATCCGATTGATAAAAAATTCGAAGCATTTAACTTCCATGTGATCAACATCGACGGTAACGATTTTGACCAGATCGATGCAGCATTCAAAGAAGCAAGAGCAACCAAAGGAATGCCGACAGCAATCATCGCTCACACCGTAAAAGGTAAAGGCGTATCCTTCATGGAAAATCAGGTAGGCTGGCATGGAACCGCTCCGAACGACGAGCAGTATGCAGTAGCAATGGAAGATCTGAAAAAGGTAGGTGAAGCATTATGTCAGAAGTAAAGAAAATTGCAACCAGAGAAAGTTATGGTAACGCCCTGGTAGAACTGGGAAAAGAGCACGAAGACCTGGTAGTTCTGGATGCAGACCTGGCAGCTGCCACCAAAACCGGTATGTTTAAGAAAGTATTTCCGGAACGCCATATTGACTGTGGTATCGCTGAGTGTAACATGATCGGTATCGCAGCAGGTCTTTCCACCGCAGGAAAAGTTCCGTTTGCAAGTTCTTTTGCAATGTTTGCAGCAGGACGTGCTTTTGAACAGGTAAGAAACTCTGTAGGATATCCGCACCTGAACGTAAAGATCGGTGCAACACACGCCGGTATCTCCGTAGGAGAAGACGGTGCAACGCATCAGTGTAACGAAGATATCGCCCTGATGCGTACCATCCCGGGCATGGTTGTTATCAACCCGTCCGATGATGTGGAAGCAAGAGCAGCTGTAAAAGCAGCATACGAATATCAGGGACCGGTATACCTGCGTTTCGGTCGTCTGGCAGTGCCGGTGATCAATGACCGTCCGGATTACAAATTCGAGATCGGTAAAGGTGTTACCCTGAGAGAAGGAAAAGACGTGGCAATCATCGCTACCGGTCTGTGTGTAAACTCTGCACTGGAAGCAGCTGAAAAACTGGCAGCTGACGGTATCGAGGCGAAAGTAGTCAACATCCATACCATCAAACCTCTGGATGAGGAACTGGTTGTTGCAGCAGCAAAAGAATGCGGTAAAGTAGTTACCGTAGAAGAACATTCCGTAATCGGCGGTCTGGGAAGCGCAGTATGCGACGTACTGTGCGAGAAAGCTCCGACTCCGGTACTGAAGATCGGTGTGCAGGATGTATTCGGCGAGTCCGGTCCGGCAGTAAAACTTCTGGAAAAATACAAACTGGACGGACAGGGTGTATACGAGCAGGTAAAAGCGTATATCCAGTAATTACATTTAAGAAAAAATTAAAGTGTACAGAACTTTACAGTAAGAGAATACTTACGGTATAATAAGACAGGGAATGGAGAGTTATTTTCTCCATTCCCTGTTTATGTACTTTCGGAGTCTTTCTGCACTTGCTTTTGCGGCTGATTTTCCGCCAGTCGCACCCGAATTTCATCAACGTACGCACCGCGTACGCCTCAGAAATTTGAGCACAACTGACAAAAAATCATCTCACAAAATCAAGCACAGAAAGATTCCGAGAGTACATGTTTTGCAAAGCTGGAAAATATGTCTGTACGGTAAATGGTACGGAAAATAATAGGAGATCAGAAAAATGCCAGAAAAAATGTCAGGAAAACGGGCAAAAGATTCACGGGAGAATCTCAGAAGAAAACGGAGAGAGCGCACGAAAGAAAATCTGGAGTTTTATGAGTGCATCCGTGATATCGTCGGTCATCCGGCAGTACTGGAGATGAAAAAATTTTATCAGCACTGTGATACGGACTGCTACGAGCATTGTCTGGATGTAGCGTATAACAATTATAAAATCTGCAAAAAATTAGGTCTGGATGCCCGTTCCGCGGCGCGAGGCGGCATGCTCCACGATCTGTTCCTGTATGACTGGAGAGAACACCGGAAAGAGACGGGTGACCGGCTGCACGCCATCACCCATCCGATCACTGCCTATCGGAATGCCTGCAAATATTTTCATCTAAACAAGGTGGAAAAAGAAGTGATCACCAAACATATGTGGCCGGTATCCGTGATCCCGCCAAGATATCCGGAAACGTATGTGATCTGTCTGACAGACAAATACTGTGGCTCACGGGAGATCATGGATCATTATGCAAAAATAATACAGAATAAATACTGGGGCAAACCATTTGCCTGGTTTTTAAAACAGATCTTTGCGAAAGTGCCCCGGGCAGATCTGCTTCAGGAGATGCTGCCGGAACTGGTTTCGATGGAGAGGGCTGCAAGTCCGGAATCCTCTTTCGCCCAGCAGAGATCCCGCCGTTCTTCCCGGTGGAACCATCCGTCAGGAAGAAGACCGCGCCGCTCATAGACCGGTGAGAAAGTCCGTAAGATCCCATCGGTGATGGTATCTGCCATCTGTACGACGAAGGAAAGCCGTGTAGTCTGAAGCAGAAAATGTTCAAAAGAACCGGAAGCGTTGAGGATTCCGGTAATATAGAGATCGCCAACCGCCGGAAGATTTTTGTGCACTCCGGATCCCGGATGGATCGGACCGATACCGGCGGTAATATACCCGATATGTTTCTGAGAACCGAGAGAGGCATCCACTGCGAGAATCAGCGCAGACGGATGTCTTTTTTTGATGCCGGAAAGCGTAGATTCCAGATTGAGGGCGTGAACCGGTGCATCCAGCGTTCCGTAGATATGAATATTTTTCCAGCGATACCGGGAAAGCTGCTGACCGATCAGAGGTCCCAGACTGTCCCCTGTGATCCGATCACTTCCGATGCACAGAATGATGATCTCCTTCCAGGAACGATCGATCTGACCGATACATTTTTTCAGCACATGCGCCAGTTCATTGCTGGCGGTGCGTTTCTTCTCTCTGATATAATACGAAACTTCTCTGCGCATTCGGATCACGCGTCCTTTCTGTGTGATAACATCAAATATTTACCTATATTGTACCCGGAGAGACGAAAAAATATGCCCGACGGTTTTCCAAACAAGAAAGAACCTGCGGAAAATGTCGTTAAAAACCCCGTATTTTCCTGCACAAAGCGGCAAAATCCGCACAGAAAGCGGCGTATACTGGGTTCTAAAAGGGGTGAAGAGTATGATCGAAGTCATCTATAAAGAAGAAACCGATAACACAAAGGAAAATGCAGAATGTGTGAAACTGCCAAACAACGTAAGACAAATCGGAGAGATCAAAGGTCAGAAAAAAATATATATGGAAGACTATGTCTACACCTTTTTGAAAAAGATCGCGCGGAATCCCCACGGAGATGAGGTGGCGGCGATTCTGTTCGGTTCCTGCCATTGGACCAGCCAGGGCGATTATATTTTTATCCGAAGCGCCCTGCAGATCCGGGATCTGGAACTTTCGCCGGAACATATCCGGTTTGACGATAAAGTCTGGGGACAGGTGTATGAGGACAGCAAAAAATATTTCCCGGAGCAGGAGATCGTCGGCTGGTTTGCTGGATTTCCCGGATTTAACATGGAGATCACCGAAGAGATCCGAAAGACGCATCTGGATCATTTTGCAGGAAATGACAAAGTGCTGTTTCTGATGGAACCGGGGGAGATGGAAGAGGCTTTTTATGTCTATGAAAATAATCAGCTGGTGCGGATGCCGGGACATTTTATCTATTATGAAAAAAATGATCCGATGCAGGCGTATATGATCGACAGGAGTGAAAATAAATCCATTGAGGAGACCGAACATGTGCCGGACCGTGCGGTGATTGATTTTCGGAGAGCGGCGCGGGAGAAGAAAAAAGAGACAACGGAAGCGGAGAAAGCAGAGAAGGCGAAGAAACATCCGGTGCGAAATCGCTGGCTGGCAGGAGCCTGTTGTGCGGCTGCGATGCTTGCGGTGGGACTGCCCTATCTGAACCAGTATCAGAACGTGGAGGAGGCGGTGCAGACGGGAAGCCAGCGTGTTGCAGTGACCAGCGAAGCACAGAAGGCTGTCGAAGAGCCGCTTCTTTCCCCGACAGTGACGGATGAGCCGGAGGAGAGTCTGACACCGGTTCCGACACAGGGAAACACACAGGAGAGTCTGAATCCGCAGGCGAACCAAGAAGCTTCAGAAGAAAGCAGTACACCAACGTTGCAGCCCTCAGCAGAAAAAGAAGAAAAAAAGGAAGAACAGCAGGCAGCAGCCGATATTAAGACCATTACCTATACGATCCAGAGAGGGGATACGCTCACAAGTATCTGCCAGAAACGCTATGGAACGATCAGCCGGATCGATGAGATCTGCCAGCTGAACGGAATTTCCCCGGAGGATATCATTTATGCAGGGGGAAAACTCCTGTTACCGGAGTCATAAGCGTGCTACTGTTCACTCCGTGCCCAGTAACACGCTGCACGATGCACAGAATTTATGCTGATCGCATAAATTCGCGCGATATGTCTCGGGTTTTCTGTGACCTTCGCTCACAAAA
>ENA-OPXH01001479-OPXH01001479.1-human-gut-metagenome-genome-assembly--contig:-NODE-1479-length-16073-cov-2.669247_pt1 | contig 16073 bp, 6 predicted proteins | sample MGYA00241521_ERZ502034 | MGnify/ENA primary metagenome ERZ502034 (study PRJEB25962, sample SAMEA2042103) | human gut metagenome | biome: human gut; feature: human-associated habitat; material: faeces... | reverse complement strand
TTTTTATGATACAGTCTGGGGTACGGTACTCTCCATCATTCGCAATCGTAGCGTAACCTGCTGCCATTTCTACAACGGTTGTTCCATTTGTAAATCCACCAAGGCAGGTTGTATTATATTTATAATCTTTCTTATCAAGACCTTTAAAGTTCAATGCTTCTAAGTACTTCATACAAGTACGTGTTCCAAGTTCTTCATACAGACGATAGGTCGCTACATTACTGGACTTCTCTACCGCTCTTCTTAAGGAAATAGAGCCAGAATAGGAATATCCTGCATTAGATACTGCATCGTTTCCAGTCATTCGGCTGTCATCTAATGTACTGTTTGGTGTGTAGCCTTTTTCCAGTGCCGGTGTGTATACAAGAAGCGGCTTTATCGCACTTCCCGGCTGACGGAAACTCTGATATGCTCTGTTTAAGCCATATCCTTCCTGATCTTCTTCACGACCTCCTACGATTGCTGCCACCTTTCCGGTGGAGTTATCAATAGAGACGGCTGCCCCCTGTACTTTGTAAACACCATCATCTGTTTTTTCTGTAAACATGGAAAGCTGAGAGGATACGGAGTCCTGAAGCTGTTTCTGTTTTTCCATATTAATGGATGTATAAATACGATACCCTGCGGAATATAAACTTTTTTTGCATGTATTATACAGTTCATCATACTCATTGTTATAGCTTTCTTTTTCTGAAGTGCTGGAAAATGTTGTTTTAAATTCAAAGCCCTGTTCTTTCATCAGTGCTTCTGTTGCACATTTTAAAATATACGTCTCCGCATAGTCATTCGTCGTTGTTTCTTTCTTAGGCATGATGGTTATATTTTCATCAACAGACTTCTCATACTGGCTCTGGCTGATATAACCGTCCTCATACATATTTTTTAAAATACGGTCACGACGCTTTATTGTAGAATCTTTATGTTTATAAGGATCGTAGCGCCCCGGGCTGTTCGGAATAGAGCATAAAAATGCAATCTGGGAAATAGATAAATCCTTTGCTTTCTTGTTAAAATATGCTTCAGAAGCGGATTCTATTCCGTAATAACCGTTTGCAAAGTATACATTATTCAGGTAAAATTCAAGAATATCCTGCTTAGTATACTTCTGCTCTAACGCTACGGCAATAAACATTTCTTTTATTTTACGGCTGTACGTCTTTTCATAGCCAAGAAAGATATTTCTTGCAAGCTGCTGTGTGATCGTGCTTCCACCCATCGTAATATTTCCCCGATTTAGGACAAGAGAAAGTCCGGCACGAGCCACACCTTCGATATCAATTCCATGGTGTGTCGTAAAATTCTTGTCTTCGATCGAAATAATCGCAAGCTTTGCCGCATCTGGAATATCTTCATAATCAAGATAAGAGACATCCTTTTCCTGTTTTAACTTCTTTATCTCATTCCCATCTGCATCATATACGATCGATGTCTGTTCTGCCTTAAATGTGTCCTTACTGCTTTTTGATACATCCCTGCTCGCCTCTTTATACATCGTGACGACTGGCACACCTACTCTTTTTATTGCGATTGCACCAAGTACACAAAAAGCAATTACCAGATAAGCACCCGCCATAATAATCCGTTATGTTTCTTACTCATAGTCACCTCCGCGGTTTTGTATCTTACCGTTGTTATGCAATCTATTATAACACCTTTTCTTTATCTTTCCCATTCTACAAAAAAAATTGCAAGATATCTTAATACGGTACTCTGAATAAAATACCATGGATTCTTCCTTTTCTTTTGCTGTATTTTCCGTTATAATCAGACTGTTATGAAATTTAAATATACCATAAAGAAATGGAGAGATTGTGAACTTGAAAAAATTATCTGGATATCATCTGAAATTTATTGCTGTTACTTCCATGCTTATTGACCATATCGCTGTTCTTTTTCAAGCTTCCCTGTCTGAAAGTATCTACTTTATTTTACGGGCAGCCGGCAGACTTTCCTTTCCACTCTTTTGTTTTCTGCTTGTTGAAGGCTTCTTTCACACAAGGAATAAAAAAAGATATCAGCAGCGATTATTTATTTTTGCTGTTTTATCTGAACTGCCTTATGATCTGGCATTCCGATATCTACCCGTTGACAGACCAGATTTTCTCGCACAGCTGCAGCATCCGCTTTCTGTCTTTTCAGCAGCCTTCCAACAGCAAAATGTACTATTTACTTTATTTTTAGGTTTTACTGCCATGCTCTTAATGGAAAGAAAACAGCCGTACGGTCAATATAGTATCTATAAAAATATCGACACCCTGATCCTTTTCTGCTGCCTTAGTGAAATTTTCCAGACGGACTGCGGAGCCGCCGGGATTCTGTGCATTTTTCTTTTTTACTCATCTTATAAGGAAAGAGAAAATAATACCGGACTTACAATAAAAGAAAGTCTTATAGACATCGCACCCACTGTGCTTCTAACTTATATCCCACCCTTTCCGGTACAGATATCTGCCCTCGCAGACAGCTTGCTTTTACGCTTATATAGCGGAGAAAAAGGGAAAAATCATAAATACTTCTTTTACCTCTTCTACCCCCTACATTTGGTGGTTTTGTATTTAGTCAAGTAGACGAAAAACGGAAAAAAATAATATAACAGTTGTTCTATCGTCGTGAATTTTAAGATGCTCATCCGCATCTTAAAATCCTCTCCCAAGCCACATCTGTTATATTATTTTTTTCCGTTTTTCTGACTTTGATAAATACAAAATGAGAGAACCTGGGGATTCTTTTTCCGTTCCTGTGTTTTGGCTCCAGAAAATAAAAAGAATAGACCCTCGCAAATGTAATGCGAAAGCAGACAAATAAAATTCCATGACTGAGATGTCTTCCGAGCAAGCAGTAGACTCCTGTCCTCGCCCCCTTCTCTCCCCAAAGCCTATTTTGTTCATTCCACGTGGAGCCAACACACAGAAAAAAGAAACAATATCATATCCCAGATGCGGCTTCGGAGCGTGTTTAAGATGCGGATGAGCATCTTAAACACAGCGACTACAGAGCAGATGGGATATGATATTGTTTCTTTTTTCGTCTGTTCCCCCTAATGAATCAAATAGGAATAAAATACTTTTCCTGTTTTTTCTAATCGATTTGTGACTTCTGTTCTGGAGACTGCTGTGGATTGTCCGGTTACAGGGTCTAAGTATCTTATTTTGGTTGCGTTATAGCTCATAACGATAACGTAGCGGCTGCTGCTTATTTTGGCGAGTACCGGGCTTCCCTGGCTGACGTAATAGAGTATTTCGTCTACTGTGCAGCCGGTGAGGTTGCGTGTGGTGTGACCGCTGTATTTTTTCATGAGTTCCTCTATGTTATCTTTTTTGATATTTATACTGCCTGGTGTTACTTCTTTTCCATTGACTGCGGCGATCATGGAGAGACATCCTGCGAGTGATGTACTGTCTGTGCCAGTTTTTATGACATTATCCATTCCGGCTACCTGTGCATAGTCTGCGTAAATACATTTCCACAGGATATTTTCTTTGCTGTCGATTACATTTCCCCGCTCTTCATATGCTCGTGCGATTGCTTCTGTGAGATTCGTATAGACTGCTTTTTGTACACCGGATGCATATACATAGTACTGTTCTACCTGTTCGCCGCTATTGGAAAGTTTCAAGGTTACATCGTCTTCATTTACCATTATTTTCGTTAACAGCAAGTCCGGAACTACCTGAATGTATATGTAATTCGGAAATTTGAAATACAACTGTGTCCAATAGGTATCTGTATATTTGGAAGTGAGTGTTACCGCATCTTCCGCTTCCTCTTCTTTATAACGGATGTAATCTTTTGTGTTTGTTTTTTGAATCTTGTTTCCTGATCTTTTACCAAGTGTCATTTCAAGGATGCTGCCTTTTATTTCGGTATCCATGATATATCGTCCGCTTTTCTGATATTCTTTGATCGTTTTTCCATCAATATCAACGATATGGATCTTTGTGATCGGGAAGTTGATCATTCCATTTCTGCTTTTTGACACATCAGCGGCATCTGCTTCACCGTAAATGAAATCATTTGATAAAAATCCGACTGCACGAATTCTTTTATCTGAATTACATGTAAAGTTCTGCTTTTTACCGGATTCTAAGTCTATCATCTCTATCTTTTTATTCTTGTAAATGTCCTGCTCTTTTTCTATGGCAATGATGCTCTGATCTTTGGATGCCGTAAGGCTTTCGTTTACAAGTCCGGCTTCTACGATTTTATCTGACTTCTTTTCCAGATCAATTTCATGTAAATCTCCTTCAAGGATACAGTAAAATACGGATTTTGAATTCAGGTAGGAGAATTTTTCAAGATCTTCTTTCATACTGTCGTATGGCAGCGAAGTTGATAAGAAGGATATCTCCTCGTTACAGTTTGTTCCGGCATTATATTTCATGATCTGAATTCCATTCATTCCCTCATGTCTGCCGCGATTGATATAGCCGTAAACAAGATAAAAAATATTTCCTTTCTTGTCCATACTTAATAACTTTATTCCATGATTACTTGCCGCATTCCTTATATCCGGCAGATTTTCTGATGAAAGGCTGTATATCTTGTACATATCTGAAGACTGATAATCATAGTACCAGAGCTGTCCTTGTACAGCAAAACATACTTTATAACCTTTGTCTGCATAAACATAACTTATATTCTTCTTGTTCTGTATTCCCAGACTGAGAAGATTGTTTGCGGAATCTATAATAGAGGAATTATAATAGGCATCCATTGTTCGCTCATAATCAAGCAGATACATCCTTTCTGCTGTATAACGCAGTTTATACGTCTCCTTTAGATCATAGTACCGAACAACGCCTTCACTGACTTCTGTAGACAGAATCGTACTTACCTGTATTACTGTGTATGTGTTATTGATTTCCTGCAGTGTGATTCTTGGCTTTGTCTCCTGCTTTACTTCCATGTTACCAAAGGATATTGCTTCACTTCCGGAATGGATATTCACCGATTCAAGGTTATCCTCTATCGTATCTGCGGAAGTTTCCAGATAGCTGGCATTCTCTGTCATTGTTTCTTTACTGAAAAGATTATTATGGAACTTCAGGACAAAGGCAAGGTAATCATCTAAATGATACCCTGAACCACTTTGTATCTTCGTATAAAAATTAATTCGGGTATTGTTATCCAGACGCACACCGAACTTTAGATAATATACTTTATTTTCCGATAAGGTATTTTTAAAGGTCAGTGTTCCCAGCTTAATATTTTTCTTTTTATTTGAGGTTAACTGATTTAGCGTACCGGTTTCTGTTGGCTTATCCGGTGTTTTTTCAAATAGTGTATACTGAATGGCTGTAATATCGTAATCATAATCGTGTAGCTTTAAAATAACCGCATTTTTATTATTAGTCAATGTAATCTGATTTCTCACTAAAGATAAATCAATATCTTCTTTATATCCCGCCATCAAATTATAACTGCTTGTGTCGTTCCCTATTTCAAGGACCGGATAAGACGGATTGGCAAGTTCTGCCACAGCACTTCCCTTTTCCATGCTGATACGGCCGTTAAAAAAAATCAATGCGCCAATAAAACACACTGCTGCTACTGCAATGTGTAAAATGGCCATCCGTACATTTTTACTCATCGTCCGCACCTCCTTCTTCCTGAAGAAGCTTCCACAATGTTGGGGTAAATCCAAACTGCTTACAGAAGGCATCTACCTGCTGTGCTGCTTTTTCTTTCTTTTTATCCGATTGTTTTTTGCGATGTATCGCACGAATCAAAAGATTCTTTGGCGTGTGTTCCATATCAATAAATTCAAGAATCTGCGTATCATACCCCTGCTCTTCTAAGATTTTAGCTCGAATACCGTCTGTTGCCAGTGCACAGAAACGCTCTTTTAAAATACCATAATCGGTTATTGGCTCAAATTCTGAGGCGGCAATCTGCTTATTTAACTCATGCTGGCAGCATGGAACAGATAAGATAACAGATGCTCCCCATCGCAATGCTTTATACATCGCATAGTCTGTTGCCGTATCACAGGCATGGAGAGTTACGACCATATCTACCTGTGTTACTCCTTCAAATTCTTCTATGGAACCTTCATAAAAATTCAATTTATCATAGCCGTATTTCACTGCCAGACGACTGCAGTTCTTTATGACATCTTTTTTAAGGTCAAGCCCGATGATGCGGATATCATATCCTTTTAATTTTTTTAAATAATAGTACATGGCAAATGTAAGGTATGACTTACCACAACCAAAATCTAATATCGTAATCTCACGATTCTGCGGCAGATGCGGCAGAATATCTTCAATAAATTCAAGGAAACGGTTAATCTGTCGATATTTATCATACTTTGTACGGACAATCTTTCCTTCTGCTGTCATAACACCAAGATCTTTTAAAAATGGTACGACCGTCCCTTCCGGTAAAATGTACTTCTTTGTCCTGTTATGCAGCAAATGACTTTTATCCGTTTGCATCTGCGCTTTCACTACATTATTCTGCTTCTTTACTTTGATCGCTGCCTTCCCTTTTTTATTGATGAGTGCAGTAAGTTCGGAAGACACCGTCTGAAGCTGTACCTGTTTATATGACGGAAGAAGACGTTCTAATTCTTCCACTAATTCATTCTTCTTTAAATTTTTATGAAAAACCTGTGTTTTTGTGTATGCCGCACTCTGAAACATAAGCTTGTCCTTTACTAAAACCGGACGGATATTATACTTCTTTATCTCTTCTGCTTTTCTTGGATTACTTATGGTAAGAAGAAGCATCTGTTCATTTAAATTCTCTTTGATCTTCGTGAGTAAAAACTCCATAATTCATCTCCTGTTGCGGAAAAGCGCATAGCGCTTTTCCATATTAATTATCTATATTAATTATCTATTTGAAAATACTTTTTGTCTGCGATAATACCGCTGCCTGCGATGATTGATATTCCAGTGCAATACTACCTGTATTAATGTACGAAACGGAGAGTTCCCATCCCGAAGAGAGACTTCGATAAAATACGGATTTCTTATCATTGCCTCATCATTCGTCTGTATCATCTCCTGTTCTTCACGATACTTTAACTTATCATACACCATATCTGCAATTTTTAAAATAGTTACCTTATCCGGATATTCGGAATAAATAGAGCTTCCCGCATATTCATACCGGTCAAGTAAGGCATCCGCAACAATCCATACTTCCCGAACAACCATCGGCAGCATTTGAATAAGATATTCATAATCTTTCCAGTATTTCTGTTCTTCCTGCTGCAACTGTTCTGGCGGTAGTAACGATTGTGTCTGACTGTCATTCTGGCATACCATCATTTCACGAAATCCCGCCAGCCACTCAAAATTAAAATCTTCTTTTTTACTCATGTCATCTTTATTCATGTCATCCATGAAAACGCTTCCTGCTTTCACCCGGTTTTATTTATCATATGCAAAAAAATAGATGAGGTTCGATTTCTATTTTTTTAAATCAAGCAACGGAATCACCTGAACTAAATCGCTCACTACTGCCACGCATTTTTCCTGTTGTTCTTCCGGAATCGGAAGCAGATCCGGAACGTTTATAACAGGAAGATTCCCCGCTAAGGCTGCCTGTACACCATTAGAGGAATCTTCTAATACTAATGTTTCCTCTGGTTTTACATCAAACTTTTGGCATATTTCTAAAAAAACATCCGGATATGGCTTCCCTCTTTTTACATCTTTTGAAGAAAGAACCATATCAAAATATTCTGTCAAACCAGTCTTTTCTAAATATTCTTTAATTACAGACGTATCCGAACCACTCGCTACCGCTGTATGTAACTTCTTTTCTTTAACAACGTTCAGTAGCTCTCTCAATCCGTTTTTTTCTGGAACTCCTTCTTCTTTGATAATCTGTTTTGCCCGGCTGCCGACCTTTTTATAAATGCCTTCCGCATCTGTATCTTCACCGTAATAATCATAATATTTCTTCTGAATATCTCTCGCATTCATTCCAAGAAAACTTGTAAACTGTTCAAATGTCGGGTGATATCCTTCTTCTTTTACAACTTCCATAAATGCTCTGCAATTTACCTGTTCTGTTGCGAACATTAAACCATCCATATCAAAGATTATTAATTTTAACATATGTGTTTCTCCAATTTTTAATTTTCTGCTTTCTGAGTTCTTTTCATGTTGTATTTGCGATATAAAACTATATCATTTGCGATACAAAAAGTCCAGTATCATACATAGATTCAAGTCGAGCTGTCACTCACCACCTGAAAGAGGGGGGGGGAGTCTTCTCGACTGAGATAAACAGAAAGTTAATAGGAGAAATCAAAAAGGATATCCTATTGGATTTTTACATCTGCAATACGATATCCTTTTCGGTTTCTTCTGCTAATTTACAGTTTTGTCCGTCAAATTATTTCAAATTATTTCAAACTATTCTATCTGTCGTGTTTATTCTTTCTTCTTGCTGCCCTGTACATTCTGCGGTACATTTCTGCGCTTCCCACTACAAAGGCTGCAGCTGCTAATGCGGTATAAAACAGGATATGTGAGTAATCTCCGGTCTTTGAATTCTTACCTTTTTTAGTTGTTTTATCAGAAGAATGATTGCTGGTATTATTTTTATCATTATCTCCATCATTATCTTCATTATTATCTTTTTCTTTTAAATATTTATCATATTCCGGATTTCTCTCAGTCATATCGTTTGTGATTCCTAATGCACTGTCTGTATTCTGCTCTGTAAAGGAAACGGCAATGTCACCATTATAGGTTACATCGAATCCAAAGTCTGTATTTTCTACTGGATTACCATCTTTATCTGTTTCTGCTACATAATAGGTTCCATCTGCCAAGTCTATAAAGCTTACAGATGTACTCTTACCATTTTGAATCTGTAATGCCTTCACATCATCGATACGATTTGTGTAGTAAGGATCTGTAAAAAGACTTACATAGAATGTTCCATTGTATTTATCAGAAATTGGATTGCCGTCTAATGTAACATTTTTCGTTACAGTAAGGTCATGTAAGGTATTTAAGAAGTCATCTCCCGGTATGAGAAGCTGGTTTTCAATGACTGTATAGGCGGTCTTCTGTGTTGGAGTAATCTCGCACTTTGTTCCGTTTCCTTTAATCTTACAAGCTTCAGAAGATTCTAATTTATTACCATCTTCATCTGTTTCCGCTACATAGTAGGTTCCGTTTTTAAGGTGTTCAAATACGGTATATGCCGACCATGCGCCTTCACATTTCAGTTCTTTTACATTAGAAACTTTCTTTGTACAATCCGCATCACTGAATAACGCAGCGTAGAATGTTCTGTTAACTGCCTGATTCTTTCCCTGGAAAGTAACAAGCTTACTTACAACAAGTTTTCCTTCTTCTCCAACCGGTGTTGTCTCATCTTTCATGACAATTTCGTTACCATCCACTGCTTTGCCGTCAACAGAAACAGTTCCGTCTTTATTTACTGTAAATGTAATATCTGCTGCAACTTCATAACCACTTGGTGCAGTAACTTCTGTAAGAGTATACGTTTCACCAGCAATCAGTTTCTGTTCAAATACATGAGCTTCTGTTGTGGACATCCAGCTTTCGATTACATTACCGTCTTTATCTTTTAAGAGAAGTCTTGCACCGGCAACTTCTTTCTGCCCTGTAATATCCATTTTTTTGACAGACACTCTTGTCACATCATCTTTTACAAGGTAAATATCATCGCTTGTTTCTTTATCCGTTATCTTCTCTGCATCTGTCATAATCGTTCCATCTTTATTTACAGTAAATGTAATATTTTCTGCGTAAGTATAACCATCTGGTGATGCAGTTTCGATAAGTACGTAGGACTCGCCTGCCTTTACGGCTGGTCCAAAGTCATGATACTGACCTTTTTCGGATATCCAACTATCAAGCGGTTCGGCATCTTCCTTTAACGTACCATCCTCGTTTACGTCTTCTGCCTTATAAAGCTTCAGCGTTGCTCCAGCAACTTCTTCACTTCCGGTTAAATCTGTCTTTTTAACGTTGAGGTGAATTACCTGATTGACAATCTGTGTTTCGCTTGTTTTTCCTTCTTCTACTGTGCCAGTTGTTCCTGCGGTAAGCTTATTGTTGATAAGAGTTACGTAACGGTCACCGGTTGTTTCTTTAATGCTGTAGGATACGCCGGATGGGATGTTTTCGATTGTTGCGGTCTGACCATCAGTCAGGCTGAGTTTGCCATCAGTAATCTTCACAGTTGTTCCTGCATTACCGCCTGTACTTTGTCCTCCCTGTCCATCGTCCTGTGCATTCACATCGTCCGATTTCTCTGTGGTTTTATCCGAAGATTTCTGTGTGATTGTCGCTGTTCCATTAAACGCTTTTCCATCTACTTCAACATCAAATGCATAGGACTGTTCTTTATCCTGCGCATTTCCCTTTACGGTCTTTGTGAAGGAGAAGGCGCCAAGCTTTCTTGTGTTGGTAAATTCTATCGTATCTCCGGTTTTGTCAATGGTTCCTTCTGCTGTAGCTGCAACGTTTTTATTGTTATCTGCATTATTGTTACTATCTGCATTCTGAGCCGTATTATTTACCTTTACAGAAGCATCATAGTCAGAATCTGCTCCTTCCTCTACTGTATACTTTGTACCGGAAGGAAGATTGCTGAATGCCGCACTCTGTGTATCCTTTAATACGAATTCATATACACCATTCTTTGCTGTAACTTCTTCACTCTGCTCTTTATCGCTGTACTTGATTGTGAACTTGCGTGTATAAACCGCATCATTTCTTGTTAAAGTTACTTTGAACTTGAATTGCTTTTTATCTTTTGTTTCTGCATCTGGTGTGTACTGTCCGTACTCTGCTAACTTCTTAACAGTGAATCCGGTCAGTCTTGTGTTAGTGATAGAAGCTTCTGCATCTGCTACCCGCTCTACACCATTCGCCGCTGTTCCGTTATCTCCAATGACACCAGTAAGATTGCTGTTTGCTGTCTCGAGATAGCCTTCCTGCTGTGCCTCTGTTACTGTGTAAGATGTACCGTATGGAATTCCAGAAATCTTAACTGCCTCATTATTTGTTAACGCTTTCAGTTCTAATTTAAGATTACCTTTTGCATCCGGCGTAACAGTTTCTGTTGTAGTCTGGTCTTTTTCCTCTTTATCTTTTCTTGTGACAGTGACATCACCACCTTTGCCATTATTAAAGTTTGTAAATGTAACTGTAAAGTCAAATGCTGTGCCTGCTTCACCATCTTCGATAATCTTCTTGACAGTAAGGCTTCCTGTCTTTTTCTGGTTATTTAATGTGATAGTATGTGTCTTATTATCGTAATACTTCGCGTTATCACCAGTAACCTGAATCTGACCTTCTGCATCCACTGTAAATGGAATGGCCGCTGCCTGTTCGTAATCGCTTGTAGGGACTTTGGTCTCTACTAAAACGTAGCTTTCGCCTGCCACTACCTTGCCGGTAAGGTCTTCTGCGGCTGTTCCACTGGTCCAGGATGCTACGGCTGTTGCACCTGTTTTTACTGTGGCGTTTCCATTACTGTCAAGGCTTACATCAGAGTTATTGTAAATTGCAAGCTGTGCTCCAGAAAGAGGTGCATCTGTTCCGATATCTTTCTTAAGAACTTTCAGTTCTGTCTTATATGTGTTGGTTACTGTTACATTTGGAACTGTACTTGAATCCGCATCCTGTGCCACTGTAACTTCTACATTTTTAACGGATTTACTGTCTACAGAATAGCTTGCCGTATAAGCTTTTTTATCTGTTTCTGTTCGATTTGCGATGTTCTCGGTCACGCTGTAAGTTCCAACTGGAAGTCCGCTTACTTTTGCTTTATGTCCGGCTTTTAAACTAAAGGTCAATGTACTCTGTCCATCTTTTGTTGAAATAGCTGGCGTAATTGCCACATTGTTATCGGTTGTGTCTGTTACTGTTGCCTTTGTGAGGTCTGTATCTACGTTACCTTCAGCGGCAGTTACTGACATTTTATAGGTTTCTTCAGGAATGTTGTTACCGATTACTTTTTTCTCGATGGTGAGACTTCCGGTTGGCATATTTTCTACCTGCATGATTGCACCGCCTGCAATTCCTGTTATCGTATATCCTGCTTTAGCACCAAGATCCCGCATTGCTTTTGTAAATGCAACATAAATTGTTTTACCGGAATTCTTATATCCAGTTGCTGCGCTGACTTCTGTAAAACGATATAAACCATCTTTTTTCAAACCAATAAATTTAATTTTTCCATTCTCATCAGTCGTTTGTGTCTCTTTTCCCTCATTCATCACTGTCTCAAAACCAGTAATTTCTCCATTCTCGACTTTCGCCCTTTCCAGTTTAAACTTTGCACCTTCAATCAGTGCCTGTGTCTGACTATCCACTTTTAAAATAGAAAAACTTCTTGCACCGGAAATGCCTGCTCCAGCACTTAAAACAATCCTTTGAGTTATTAATTTCAGTGTTCCCGACTCCCTCATACCATGCAGTATTGGATAAAGTAACCGCGGTATCTTCAGCAGCATTTATCGTAACCTCATACTTGATTACAACCTTTTCATCATCTGGAACTGTAAATCTGTATTCGTTATGATCCGCATCTCCAGCTCCCTTTGTAAATGTACATCCAGACTGTACGAGAGATTCTCCATTCACAGTGATAGTGTCCGAAAGCAGAGTCATGATCTTCGGCATCTGATCCACAACGGTAATTGTGTCTTTCTCTTTTAAAAGATTCTCTCCATCTGGATTCACTGTTAATGTATAGGTTGCGGTAGAACCATTTATATATTCTGAATCCTTCTTAAGAGTAGTATTTTTTATGGTCTTTGTTGCAGTAGCTTCCGTACTGCTGTTACCATCATATTCTACTTTTGCCTTATTCTCATAGGTTATTTTTTTATAAAGGTCAATATAATCATCATCAATGAGAGTATCAATCGCTATTTTTACATAGCCTTCATTACTGTTTTTGCTGTCAGATTTCAAACCGGTAACATTAAATGTCAACTTACGGGAAGCTTTATCATATTTAACACTGTTACTATCTATCGCAACCTGTGCTGCCTGCCTTCCCCGTTCAGTAATCTGTATATTTTGTGTACTTCCATCTGTTACATACTTAAGACCTTCTGGCAAAGTATCAGTAATTGCTGCAACACTGTTTTTACCATCAAGCGTACCAAGTGTGCCGTCTTTGTTCAGTGTGATGAACCAGCGAATTGTATGATTTGTCTTGTCATAATCGCCGGCTTCCTTACTGATGGAGGAGTGTTTATACCATACCGTACTATCGCTGACTGATAGTTCCTGCCCCTCTCGGATTGTTAACTTACCTGTATTAGTATAGGTAAATTTATCCCCATCTTTGTACTTAGCATCATTTCTTGCTACTGTATTCTCTGTATAATAGGTAATAACAATTCTATTCGTACTGTTTGCAACAATTTCATGCAGGAAAGTAATAGTAAATCTATAATCATCATTATAAGTAAGTGTATAATCTTCACCCTCTTTTAACTTATTGCTTTCCTGTCCAAAATAAATATCTAATCCTTCTCTTAATTTATCTTCAGATACAAATTTATGATTCCTTGGAGATGAAATTGTATCCACATAAGCAGAACCTTCCACAACACGTACCGGGATGGTTGTTTTCCACTTCATTTTTCCTGTGGTAACACCAGATACATATTCCTTTGTTAAATTAATTTCATCAGATCCGGTTCCGCTCCAGTTTGCCTTGTACGCATAGGAGCTGCCATTAATACCAACAGAAGCTGTGTTACTTACATAATTATGACCATTTTTTGTCGGTTTTGCATAATAAGTAAGATAATATATATAGTCTCCAGCCTGCGCTGCTATGTATGTCCATCCACCATCTGTATTCCATGTAAAAGTTCCATGATTTGGTGTCTGCTCGTCTGAATCTTCCAATGAAATAGTGTCGGTCCACTGCGTCTTACCACTTGCATTTTTTGCTTCAATTACTAAATTCCCTGTGTATGCATAATCACCGGTCATTTTGTCTGTGAAAGTAAAGTTTCTGTCAAGTACTGGAGAGTTATTATCTCCTTTATTTGCCTCAATTGTGAACTTCATCCTGCCTGTAGATGCATCCCATTCTCCATTTTTGGAAATCCACATCTTTTCAAGATTCACTGTTGTTTGTGCAGACTTATCTTCCATACCTGCTGCAGTGAGAGTTGCTGTATTTGTAAACTCCTTCTTAACTGTATTACCCGTATTTCCCGTATTTCCACTGTTCTCCCATACAGAATCTTTTAATTTCACACAATATGTCAGCGTCTTTGTCTCACCTGGCTCCATTGTTCCAATGTTCCAGACAAATTTTTTCTTCGTATTATCAATATAAATTTCTCCAACGCCCGGTTCCTCACTATCTGTCGTGGCTGCACCTTCTATTGCGTAATACCTTTCTATATCATCTTTATTATCACTGAAAATATCTGTTACCTTAACTCCACTCGCATCATCCTGATTTATATTTGATGCATTCACAGTAATCGTGTATTTTACCCATGTTCCCGTCTCATCAATATGAATCCCTTTTGAAGTACCATATGTTCCATCAACTGTAGACTTTGTAATATTCAGATTATTATTAAAGACTTTATTTGAAGTAACTTCTGTCTTCTGCTCTGTTCCTGCGGTTACTATAGCTTTATTAGATATCGTCTTATCTGTAATAGCAGCATTCCAGCTCTCTTTTACTTTAACAGAATATGTAAGAGTCTGTATCTCTCCCTTTTCCATATCCCCAATTGTCCAGATACCTGTCTTTGCATCAAATGTTCCTTTACTTACCTTTATATCCTTATATAGATTTGTCAACATCTGTAAAGAATTATCTGTAAATGTATCTGCCACTTTTACATCTTTTACTGTCTGTGTATTATCATCCGGTGCTGTTACTGTAATTGTATAAGTGAGCTTTTGTGTCTTCGCATCAAATCCGGTAATTTCCTTTGTAGCCTTCAGATTTGTTTTATCTTCTTCCAAAGTTGGATTAAAATTGACCTTCACATCTACTTTTCCAAAAGTAATTGTTTCTTCGCCGTTACCTCCAAACTTCTTGTTAAAGCTTCCGTTCAACCAAAAATTACCCTGTTCTATTGTTCCACCACAGTCTGTAAGATAGCCATCATTAAATGTAATTTTAACCAAACCATTCTGGCTGATCGTAAAGCTGCCAACTACTTTACTGTCTTCTTTTAAGTCTCCCTGTTGAGCATCAACAATTTCAATCTGTTCTGGAAGCTGATAATATAAAATGGTTCCCTCACTAAGATTTTCAAGAGCATTATTCGTATTATCATAATTTACGGTCACACTGACCGGTGCTCCTCTCGGAACTTTTGTATCGGCAGGCAAATCTTTTAATGCAATCTTCTTACCATTGATAGTAACACTCATATCTACGTTTGTTATACAGTCTTCTATATTAACTTCAGCTGCTTTGGCAGCTTTCTGAGACAAACTGTTATTATTTATTCCTTCTGTTGCTGCATTAGCGGCATCCTGCGTAGTAATCTTACTCTTTGCCGTCTTTTTCTTCACAGTTGTTGTAGACTCTGCCTTTTTTTCCTGTGTCGTTACTTCTTCTTTCTTCTTTTTAGCTTCTGTTGAAGCTTCTTGCGTTGTTGTCTCTTCTTTTCTTGAGATCGTTTCCTGCGTTGTTTTCGAAGCTACTGTACTTTCTCCGGTATTCTCTATATCCGAATCCTTCCCTTCTACGCCAGCTTTTGCTTCTTTGTCTTCCTTTACAGATTGAATTTCCGCAGAATTTTCCGCAAATACTCCCATGACATTCGATGTCCCTGTAGAGGTCCAAAACATAGAAAGTACAAGAATAACTATTAAAAACAATTTCCCCGCACGTTTCATAGTAAATCTCCCTTCATCTGTGCTACTGTGTTTATTGATAAGGATACATATAAAAATAATACTTGATTTTACTTCTTTTTGCAAACATATTTACTATTTCATTTAGAAGGAAACAGACAAAAATAAAAAAATAGACCATTGCAAATGTAAAGATATCACTGCGTAGAAAATGCCTAATCGGCATTTTTACTTGCTCTCACATTACATTTGCTATAGTCTATTCTTTTT
>ENA-OPXH01001466-OPXH01001466.1-human-gut-metagenome-genome-assembly--contig:-NODE-1466-length-16159-cov-2.143318_pt1 | contig 16159 bp, 11 predicted proteins | sample MGYA00241521_ERZ502034 | MGnify/ENA primary metagenome ERZ502034 (study PRJEB25962, sample SAMEA2042103) | human gut metagenome | biome: human gut; feature: human-associated habitat; material: faeces... | reverse complement strand
GGCGAAACCATATACCCCACCACGCGGTCCATAAAGCGACGCGCCTGCTGGGCATTAACACGATCAATATTCAGCTCACCCGGTTTGTTAAATGCCTGGCGGATCGCGTTTTTAGTAATTTCGTTAAACACCACTCGGCTATAGCGCGCATCATCACCACCAATCACTTCCCGCAGGTGCCATGCAATGGCTTCCCCTTCGCGGTCAAGGTCGGTTGCGAGATAGATGTGGTCGGCTTTTTCAGCCAGTTGTTTCAGTTCAGAGACGACCTTCTCTTTACCAGGCAACACTTCATAGTGCGCCTCCCAATTGTGCCACGGGTCAACCCCCATACGGTTGACGAGAGCGCCACGTTCATCCTTTTTAGGCTTTTTAGCCGTCTTGGTGGAGGTAGAGTCGGCACTCTTTTTGGCAGTTGAGCCACTGGTCGGCAAATCGCGGATGTGACCAACGCTGGATTTCACCACGTAGTCACTACCCAGATACTTGTTGATCGTTTTGGCTTTTGCCGGGGACTCTACTATCACCAAATTCTCTATCATATTTTATTCAAAATAGCAGACATATTTCATGCCAGATTTAAAAACTTAAAATCAGGGTGCAAACCTACGAAAAAAACTAAAAAGTAAAAAACAAAAAACAGAGAGATTGCCGTTATCTTCTTTATCGTCATGAATTTGAAGCAAAAATTGTCTCAAATGGGTTTCACGCTTTGCTTTTATATTTATTTTTTATCTTTACCGTTGAAACGAAAATTGGTAATGAATTATAGCGAAGAACAGTTTATCCTTGGGATCAATCAGAAGAATCGGGAAGTATTTCATGAGTTGTACAGAAGATTTTATCGAATGTTGGTACATTTTGCCATGAAATATTTGGAAGATAGTGCTTTGGCTGAAGATGTCGTCCAGGATACTTTCGTTTCTTTGTGGGAACGGCATGAATGTTTCCTTTCGTATGGACGACTGCGGAATTTTTTATATCTTTCAGTGAGGAATACTTGTTTGGATATGTTAAAACATCGTGTCGTAGAGAGCAAGTATTCCGATTATTGTCAGCGAATGGAGGAACATGCTGCCTCTGCTACGGATGAGATCATCGGAGCAGAGGTGATGCGTCTGTTGTTTCAAACTATTGATCAATTACCGCCCCGTTGTCGGGAGATTTTCTTGTTGTACATGGACGGTATGAAAAATGAAAAAATAGCAGAAACGTTGCAATTGGCTTTGGATACGGTAAAGAATCAAAAAAAGAAAGCGTTGCATATATTGCGTGAACGTTTGGGGGATTTTTACTTTTTTTTGCTTTTTGCATAGCCCTTTTAAGATCTGTTGTCGTTATTATATAAAAATAAAGACAATGGACTACGAAACAAGGGTGTCAAAATTAATTGCGTTACATTTTTCAGGTTTAATAACCGAATGTGAGGAAGAGGAATTGCAGAATCTGTTGAGGGAGAATCCGACAACGGCCACACTTTTTTTGCGTCTGAGGGAAGATGATATGTTCCGGGAATCATATCTACAGCAAAAGAAATGGGATGTGGAAAAGGCAATTCTGAAATTTGATACTCTGACTGGCAAGAAGTCAAAGGTATTGCATAAAAGATTTTTGTGGTCTTGTGCAGCTGCTGTTTTGATAGGCATATTGGTCGGGGGAACTTGGTTTATAAAATTCAGAACGGAGCGGATAAAACAACCGGAAAAAGTATTGCTTGCAGAAAAGGTTGTTCCGGGAAATTCCAAGGCTATTTTAAAGTTAGGTAATGGGCGTCTGATTTCTTTATCAGATAGTGTCGCGGGTATTTTTATTGCTAATCATGTTGATGTAAAAGAGGGTGAATTGGTGTATACGGATCAAGTAGGCGAGGGGGATGAATTTAATGAACTTGTTTTACCGCGAGGCGGAGAATATCGTTTAGTACTTTCGGATGGTACTTCAGTCCGTTTAAATTCGGGTAGTATTTTGCGTTATCCAGTATCTTTTTCTGGTAAGGAGAGGACGGTAGAATTATCGGGGGAAGCTTTTTTTGAAGTTGCCACCGATTCTTTGCGTCCTTTTTCTGTGAAAACAGATGGACTTGTCGTGAAGGCTTATGGTACGTCTTTTAATATAAATACGCATAAGCCGGGCCATGTATATACCGCTTTGGTGGAAGGATGTGTGGGAGTGATTATTGAAAGTTCCGGCCAGGAATATGAAATGACACCCTCTCAATTGGCAGATTTTAACCCGACGACGAATCAGTTAGAGATTTGGACGACAGATCTGTCTCCGTATATTTCCTGGGTAGAGGGACGTTTCCTTTTTATAAATGAAACCTTGGAACAGATTATGAATACTTTGAGTTTATGGTATGATTTTGAGGTATTGTTTGAACAGGAAGAACTTCGGCAGTTACATTTTTCCGGTAGCATGAAACGCTATGAGCAAATAGATAGGACGCTCGATGCTATTTCTTATACAGTGAATGTAAGTATGAACTGGAGAGGTAAAACTTTGATTATAAGAAAAAAATAACGGAAAATGTTGGTCGCATTTCCCGTTATGAAGAACAGAGTATAATTGGCTGAACTCTGTTCCTATTATAAATCACATAATAATAAACAAATGTATGAAAAAAATTGTTTTAATGATGAAGTTCTATTTGGTCTTTACGTTTCTAGGTGTATTGAACGTTATTGCCGGTAGTGCTTATTCACAGGAAAATTTGAAACTGAACTTGAAAGAGGTTTCTTTGATGACCCTATTTCGGGAAATTCAAAAGCAGACGGGAATTGATTTTGTAACGAGGAACAATGCCGTGATTTTGGAAAAGTAAGCGTGGAAATTTCAGATGGTATGGTCGAACAGTTACTGCAACAGGTTTTTGATTCCAGTAAATTGACTTATCGTTTTGAAAACGGAGTAATTATGATTAAAGCTTTGGATGAAATGCGGCCTCAGGAACAAAAAGTTCAAATATCTGGAAGTGTGGTTGATACAAAAGGGCAACCTTTACCGGGTGTGACTATTTTGTTAAAAGGTACAACTGTCGGATGTGTTACTGATTCGGAAGGGAATTTTAGATTGGAATTACCGATGCGTGAAAATATTGTTTTGTCATTTTCTTTTGTAGGAATGAAAACGATTGAAGTGGCATATTCCGGCCAAAAGGAAATGAAAGTTGTATTGGAGGAGGAAATAACAGAGATGGAACAGGTGAATGTAATTTCTACAGGGTATTACGATATAGATAAATCTAAGATGACGGGTGCGGTAGAAGTTGTGACTGCCAGAGAAATTGCGGGAAAGGGATATACGTCTATAGACGAGGTGCTCCGGGGAACTTTGGCGGGTGTTTCTGTCATGAATGTTTCTGGAAGACCCGGAGCTCAAGCTCAAATCCGTATTCGTGGAGTGAATTCTTTGACAGGAAATATGGAGCCGATGTGGATTGTGGATGGTATGCCTATGCAGGGGAATTTGCCGACATCGGTAGGAGTTGGAGCCACTGATTTGGAAAATACTGTATTGACCAGCGGTATTGGAAATATATCACCGGATGACGTGGAAAGTATCACGATATTGAAAGATGCGGCAGCAGCTGCAATTTATGGTTCCCGGGCAGCCAACGGGGTTATCGTGATAAAAACAAAAAGAGGACGGGTTGGGAAAAGTTATATCAATGTACAATCGTCCTTTGCAATTTCTGAAGCTCCGAAAAATAGATTGGAAATGATGAATTCAGAAGAGAAGATTGCTTTTGAAAGAAGTTTGTATGAGGATTTTCCCAATGCGACTCTGCGCGGACGAGCTTCTTTATTATATAAAGGTATTGATGAAGGTACCATTTCTCGTGCTGATGCGATGGCTGAATTGGAAAATATGCGTCAGATCAATACAGACTGGTTTGATGAAATCTTTAGAGTTGCTTTGAATCATAAGCATGTAGTGACTTTGAGTGGAGGATCGGAGACGACTCAGTTTTATAGTTCTATCAATTATTCGAATGAGCAGGGAGTGATTCCGAACAATGATTACAAACATTTTGGTGCAACTTTGAAACTGACCCATGATTTTAACCGGAATTTGAGAATTTTGTTTGATGTATCTTCTTCTTTGCGAACCGAAAAGAGTTCGGCATCTGCTGTTAATCCATTGTATTACGCAACTTTTGCAAATCCTTATGAACGTCCCTATGATGAGAATGGCAATTATGCTTATGATTATTCATATGAGCCGGAATTGAGTAAAGTGAAAGATGGATATATGTATGATTTTAATATGTTAAAAGATCTTCGTGAAAATACGGCAAAAACCAAATATGGAAGTAATCAGGTGAATTTACAGTTAGAATGGAAATTGTTTGAAGGTTTTATGTATTCTTTAGCAGGGACTGTTTCCAATACTTCTTCTTATACGCGAAAGGAGATTGCCCCGGGGAGTTATACCAGTAAGGTAAAATCATGGATATTGGATTTGTACTCGGAAAATGAGATCCCGGATAATTTAAATTTGGGAGCTTTGCAGGAGAATACTTCGAGATCTTTTGGTTGGACTGTACGCAATCAGATTAAATATGCCCGGGAGTTGAAAGAAGATCATTTTGTGAACATTGTTGTTGGACATGAGGTCTCTGCAGTAGAGTCGAATTCTTTTATGCAGTATTCTCCTCAATATGATGTAGATAAGGGGTTGATCGGCTATCCTAATCTGGATGGAGTGAATGCCGGTGATTTAGATCTGGATCGTTTGCATGAGACCAGCAAGGGACAGGATCGAAGTGTTTCTGTTTTTGCTACAGCCTCGTATTCTTACAAAGATCGTTATGTCGTTGCAGGAAGTAGTCGTTGGGACGGAGCAGATATTATCGGTACGGACAATCGTTTTTCTCCTTTGTGGAATGTGAGTCTTAAATGGAATATGCATGAAGAGAATTTTATGAAATCGTGTCGATTTGTGAATGTTCTTTCTTTGAGAGGATCGTATGGATTTACTGGAAGTATCGATCGGAATGCTTATCCATTTACTTTGATGACTTATGGTTCGTTGCGATATTATGACGGTATTCAACTCCCTATTGATGTAATGCCGGGAAATCCTTCGGTGAAATGGCAAAAAAAGGAAGATCGAAGTATTGGTTTGGATTTCTCCTTATTCAATTACAGAATTAATGGTACTGTTAATTATTACTGCAATGATGTAAACAATTTGTTAGGGGATAAAAAAATTCCTTATTCAACGGGGCGGGGAAGTGTTGTAGCGAATCTAAGCTCTCTTAGAAATTCCGGATGGGAATTTTCTTTGAATACCGTGAATATTGATCATGAAAATTTCCGTTGGACAACTTCTTTTAATATCGCGTTGAATGACAATAAGATTACGGATGCTTTTTATGAAAAGATCAGTGATTTATATACAATACGTAGGAAATACCAAATCGAAGGTTATCCGGTAAATGCCTGGTTTGGATTTAAGACTGCCGGTATTAACCCTCAGACAGGAGAATATATGATTTATACGGATGCGAAGGATGAAGACGGTCACCCCAAAGGTTATCCCTATGGTAACGGATATATTGCGGATGGGAGTACTTATTCGACGGAAAATGCTTATTATTTGGGAGAAGCGGAACCACCGATTTCCGGAGGATTCGGTACGACTTTAACTTATAAACGTTTGAGTCTGAATGCACAATTTGCTTTTATGACAGGACATAAGATTAAATCTTTCAAATCGTATAATGGATCATTGATGAATGCTTCTCGTTTAAATCAGTTAAAAACAGAAGCGAATCGTTGGCGAAAACCTGGAGATATAACCAACGTACCGAAATATACGACTAGTACGGCCACTCTTTCGTTGTTGGAAATTACAGATGATAAACTTGAAGATGGGAGTTATTTGAAATGCAATTTAATTTCTTTGGGATACAATTTGCCTTCAAATCTGTGTCAGAAATTAGGTTTATCTCAACTCCGGTGTACTTTTAATGTTCATAATCTATTCACATGGACCAAATATCGGGGAATAGATCCGGAAACTTTGGGTGCTTTCGGATATCCGAGTGCTAAGAAATATATGTTTACGTTGAATCTGGGTATTTAAAAATAGTGAAAATGAAACGATTTATAATAGTTATATGGAGTATTACCTGTTTATCCTGTACTGATTTTCTGAATTTAAAACCGGATAATAAACAGGTGGTTTATACATTGGAGGATGTAAAGGTGAGTATGTCCACCTATCTGTGGGCTTTGTGTTCTCCGAATCAGATTACGGTATATTTTAACAATGTAATGATCGGTTTTCCTTATTCGAAGCGGCCGTGTGCAGAGTTTTGTATGTATGGAGACGATATCCAGATGACAAAGGCAGTTGACAATGCTTATAGCAGGATTTATGAAACCAATTATAATGAAGATGTAAATTGGGAAGGTATTACTTTTTCTGAAAATTTCTGGCAAAAAAATTATTTGAATATTGGTTATTTGAATACGGTCTTGCATGATTTATCCAATGCTTCGGATAAACATGAAAACCCTGAAGAATATGAACGGATTTTAGGAGAAGCTCGAGTATTTAGAGCGTTTTATCTGTTTAAACTGTTGCAGATGTATGCACCTTATCAGGAGGATCGATTGGGAATCCCTGTAAATTTGGATGCAGATGTAGTTGAAGGGAGTCGGCGTTTGTCACAAACTGAGGTGTATAAGATATTGATCGGTGAATTGACGGATGTACTTGCTTATGAAGCCACTCCTGCGAGTTGGAATGCGATGTATGCACCGGATATCATACATGCTCTTTTGGCTCAGATCTATTGGTTTAAGGCTGGCTCTGCAGCAGCGGAAGAAAGTGATTGGGAAAATGCTGAGAAATATTCAGGAATGGTTGTTGAAAATTATAAACCGATTGCTTCTGTAGAAGATTATGAGGAGCTCTTCACGGGAATTGCAACGGGAAGTTTTGAAAAAAATAATACTGCAGCTCTTTTGAAATTCGGAATGTATTCCAATTTATATTCTTTCTGGGGAAATGCAACTTCTCGCTATCATCAGCGCCCTGTAACGGAGTTGTTGGAAATGTTCGATTCGAACGATATTCGTTTTCAGGCGTTCTTTAAAAATGTGGGGACGACCAGTGATCCGGTTTACTGTGTAAATAAGATTCGATATGACGATGATTTGGTGGTGTTATTTCGCACGGATGATATGTATCTGATCAATGCAGAAGCCAATTGTCATTTGCAGCAGATGGAAAAAGCGAAGCAGGTATTATACTCGTTATATGAATTCTAAATCATTGGTTTATTCTTCCGACGGAAATTTAATCGAAGATATATACAGGGAAAGAAGGAAAGAATTTTGTTTTGAGATGGACTATCGTTGGTTGGAAATGAAGCGTTTCGGTTTGGCCGTCAATCGTGAAGCTTTGGATCCGGAATCTGATGAGGTGAAGATTTATTCGTTGGAAAAAGATGATTATCGCTATGCTTTGCCGATTCCTGCCGAATCGGAGATGAATTATAATGATAAAATGGAACAAAATCCGGGTTGGACTTTTTAAAAGATATGATTATGAATCGAGTTTTATTATTGTTGATGGTATGGTTTTGTGCATGTTCTCCTGAAAATACGGAGATTTTTGATCTTTCTTCTTCTGTTGATGATATAAAATTGATCAAATTGCGTGCAGATCATAAGATGTTGTTACCCGATGGAATCGCTCAAATGGAATTCCATGTATTGGCATACGGGGCACAGGAGTTTACTACTTATGAAATAGAGGAAGTGGAGGGTCAGGATCAATATGTGATCGGCACCAGTCGGGATACTTTCGAAATTCCGTTGGATCGTTTACCGGAAGGATGTATTAAAGTATACGATGATGCTGGACGAGAAGTAAAAGATATGATTTATTCTACGACCGATCGGAATAAGCGGGAAATTACCTTTTATGCGAAGGCTGGAAATGTACAAAGTAATTCCTTGACGATTCAGATACGGGATTTACCGGAGATGGATTATGAGGAGATTGTGGTTCCGGTGATTTTCCACGTAATGGTGCCGCCTCCTTCTATTGGACCGGCCTATTCAGTTAGTTCTGAAGAATTGCAAAAACGTTTGGATCATTTGAATGATATTTTCAACCGTCGAGCAACTTCTGATCCTAATGGAGGAAATGCTAAGATCATTTTCAAGTTGGCAGAATATGATCCTTCCGGCCGATTATTGTTGGAAAAGGGGAAAAACAAAGTGGAACTTGCTGAAGAGATGTCGAAATCCGATTATGAAGATTACATCAATTCTAAACTGATTTGGGATCCTGCACGTTATCTGAATGTATGGTTGGCAAAATATTCTACCAGTTCGTCGGTATCGAATACTTATTCTGTTTCGGCTCCTGAGGTGATCTTGGAAGGGTATGAGTCTATTCCGGGGCTTAAGATGCAAGTGGTTTCGGATTATTCGGCCAGTGATGTGGAAAACTATACGGATGTTGGCATGATGATTAATATTCGGGATTTCTTTGCGACGGATGGTAAGAGTTATTTCGATCTTTCTTTGGTATTTGGTTTGTATTATGGTTTGCTTTATACCGATCAGGATGACAACAATACTTTCGTAAACGGTGATAATGATTATTGTCCGGATACTTATGCCTATTATAGTGGCTACAGTTCGGGTATCTATAAGAATAACCGTTTGTATCGGGAAGATGTTGATGCTGAATATGAGTGGTTTACCTCTTTTAATATCATGGATAATTATAGTCGCCGGAATTCAATTACGGTGAATCAGGCAGAACGGATACGGATGATTGTTGAACGTTGTCCTTCCCGTTGGGCATACAAATCTTCTTGGGCATTTACTGGAAAAGAATAAAGTGGATGTTTAGATAGTAAACTAATCGAGGGAACTCCCGTCTGAAGGGCTCCCTCGATTGTTTTCTATCTATTCCGGGTGGAAATGAATTATGCTTTTGTTGGGGCTTTTTTATCGGAGAAAAATTTCCGGTAAAAAAGGATAAGTATCAAGACTCCGATGGTGATATAAGAATCCGCAAAATTGAAAACGGGACGGAAAAACAGAAAATTTTCGCCCCCCCAAATGGGAAACTAATCCGGGAAGGTTCCTTCGATAAGAGGGAAATACAACATATCTACGACTTTGCCATGTAAAAAAGAGGAATAGCCTCCTTCGCTCGGAAATAAGGTAGCGACTTGATAATGGCTGTCGTTAAAAATCATGCCGTAAAACAGACTGTCGAATATATTACCGATGGCTCCACAAAAAATCAGGGCAAAGGAAAAAAGGACTCCCGTGGGGGCTTTTTCTCGGATGAGTTTTAAAATATACCAGCCGATTCCGATAACAGCCACGATGCGGAATAAGCTGAGAATGGTCTTGCCGATCTTACCATCTCCGAGTTCCATGCCAAATGCCATGCCGTTGTTTTCGATGAAAAGAATTTTAAACCAGTTGAAGACCGTGAATTCTTCCCCAATCATCATATGGGTCTTGATCCATATTTTTACGGCCTGGTCCAATACTAGCAGGGCGGCGATGAAAATGATCAGTTTTTTGCGCACACTCATAAAAGGCGGTATTAAAAGCTATTGTACCCCTGTACTGAAAAGTACGGGGGTACGTCATGATTAATTTTCTTTTCCTTCTTTGGCTTCTATGCTTAACGTGGCATGAGGAACAGCGCGTAATCTTTCTTTCGAAATCAGCTTACCTGTTGCCCGGCAAATACCATACGTTTTATTTTCGATCCGAATTAAGGCTGCTTCCAAATGGGCGATAAATTTAGCTTGTCTCTGAGCTAAACGGCCGGCCTCTTCTTTAGAGAGAACAGAGGCTCCTTCTTCCAGTACCTTGAATGTAGGACAAGTGTCCGCAATGTCGTTCCCGTCACTTCCCGAGATGACACCTTTCAGCAAGTCATAGTCTTTTCTTGCTTTATCGAGTTTCTCCAGAATTAATTCCTTAAATTCCTGCAACTCTTCATCCGAATATCTCGTCTTCTCTGCCATAGCTTATAAGTTTTTGTCTAAATTAATAAAAAACATCAACATTTGAAAATTTTACAGATGTTTCTTCATACGAAATACCGGTGGGATTGTTCGCCGGTTTCGTTATTCAGTTTATTCTTTCAATTTTGATAAAGGTGTGAATGTCGTCGATCTCGATATCCTTGGCCTTATTATCCTTCTCGTCTGTTAGTTCGATATGTTCGGCTAATACCTGACTGGCAATGTATTGCGAAAAATTTTCAACAGCTTCGTTTATCTCTTTGTGCCGGCCAATAGCTAACGTGATTTTATCCGTAACATCAAAATTACTTTCTTTCCGAAGATTCTGAATCCGGTTGATCAATTCCCGGGCAATTCCTTCTTCTTTCAATTCTTTAGTTACGTTGATATCTAAAGCTACCGTCAGGTGTCCTTCATTGGCGACTAACCAACCCGGGATATCTTCCGACAATATTTCGACATCTTCCAGGCTCAAATCGATCGATTCGTTACCGATATTCAGTTGATAACGGCCATTTTTCTCGAAATCGAAAATATCACTTTGTTCCATTGCGGCGATCAAAGTGGAAATTTGCTTCATATATTTACCGTATTTCGGTCCCAAAGTCTTGAAATTCGGTTTGATTTTCTTGACTAAAACACCTGTCGTATCGGTAATGTATTCGATTTCCTTGACATTGACTTCCGAGAGAATGATATTTTTCACAGCGTCCAGTTGCCGGATCATATGATCGTTCAGAATCGGTATGATGAGCTTACTTAGTGGTTGACGCACGCGAAGTTGAACTTTTCTCCTCAATCCCAACACCATAGAAGAGATTTGTTGGGCAAGTTCCATTCTCTCTTCGAGTTTATTATCGATCAATTTTTCGTCGGCTTTCGGGAAATCGGTCAAATGTACGCTTCCGCTATGCCGTCCGGTCACTTTATTCAGGTCACCGAATAGTTTTTCCATATAGAACGGAGCGATCGGAGCCGAAAGAATAGCGATCGTTTCCAGACAAGTATACAGCGTTTGATAAGCAGAAATCTTATCCTGGGAATATTCACCTCCCCAATATCTTTTCCGGGATAAACGTACATACCAGTTGGATAGATTTTCGATGACGAAATCCTGAATAGCCCGGCCTGCCCTGGTCGGTTCGTATTTTTCGTAAGCTTCGGTTACTTCTTTGATCAGAGAATTCAGTAAAGACAGAATCCAACGATCGATCTCCGGACGTTCTTCAATAGCAACTTCTGCCTCAGCATAGCGGAAATGGTCTACATTGGCATACAAAGCGAAGAAACCGTAGGTATTGTAGAGGGTTCCGAAAAATTTACGTTTTACCTCGTCGATACCCGCCATGTCGAATTTCAGATTATCCCAAGGCTGCGAGTTAGTAATCATATACCAACGCAATGGGTCCGATCCATAAGTGGCTATCGTAGAAAAAGGATCTACTGCATTCCCGAGCCGTTTGGACATTTTATTACCCTTGGCATCTAATACCAGTCCGTTGGAAATGATGTTCTTGAAGGCAACTGAGTCGAAAGCCATTGTCGCGATGGCATGCAGGGTGAAAAACCAGCCCCGGGTCTGATCGACACCTTCGGCGATAAAGTCTGCCGGGAAGCGCAGCTTCTGATCGATATCTTCGCGATGTTCGAATGGATAATGAAGCTGAGCATAAGGCATAGCACCTGAGTCGAACCACACGTCGATCAGATCTTTTTCCCGGTACATTTTTTGTCCGCTGTCTGACACCAAAATGATATGGTCGACATAAGGACGATGCAAATCTATTTTATCGTAATTCTCTTTAGAATAATCACCGGCAATAAATCCCTGATAAGGATTTTCCTGCATAAAGCCGGCCTGGATCGATTTTTCGATCTCTTCAATTAGTTCGGCTACTGAACCGATACATTTCTTTTCTGTGCCGTCTTCACTTACCCAGATGGGGAGCGGAGTGCCCCAGTAACGTGAACGCGAAAGGTTCCAGTCGACCAGATTTTCCAGCCATTTCCCAAACCGGCCTTCGCCCGTACTGGCTGGTTTCCAGTTGATTGTCTTGTTGAGTTCGATCATCCGTTCACGTACAGCGGTAGTTTTGATAAACCATGAATCCAAAGGATAGTACAATACCGGTTTATCGGTACGCCAGCAATGCGGATAATTGTGTTCGTGTTTCTCGACCTTGAATGCTTTATTTTCTTTTTTCAGCATGACGGACAGGTCGATGTCGAGGGTGGCATCTTCTTCAGTCAGTTGAGGGTCATATGCGTTTTTGACAAACCGGCCGGCATATTCACTGTAAAGTTTGGTATTGACATGGCTCTTTACAAATTCGGGATCGATTTCTTCCAAAACGAAAAGACGTCCGCGTTTATCGACCATCGGTTGTTTATTACCGTCTTTGTCGACCAATAACATCGGAGCGATTCCGGCTTGTTTGGCAACCCGGTCGTCGTCGGCACCGAAAGTCGGAGCGATATGTACGATGCCGGTTCCGTCTTCTGTACTCACATAATCCCCGAGGATTACCCGGAACGCATCTCCTTCGGGACACATCCAGGGCATCAGCTGTTCATAACGGATACCTTCGAGTTCCGGACCTTTGAATTCTCCGACTTTCCGATAGGGAATCAATTTGTCTCCTGCCTGATAATCTTCCAGGGCCAAACTTTCGGCTTTGGGATTGAAATAGGCACTGAACCGGTCTTTGGCCAAAATGACGGTCACCGGAAGATAGGTATAAGGATTATAAGTCTTTACGACATAATAAGTGATATTGGGTCCTACAGCCAGGGCGGTATTGGAAGGCAAAGTCCAGGGTGTAGTTGTCCACGCCAGGATATATACCGCTTCGCTGTCGGCAAACAGCTTTTCGGATTTTTCGTCCCGGATTACCTTGAATTGGGCGACACAAGTCGTATCCTTTACATCCCGGTAACATCCCGGTTGGTTCAGTTCGTGTGTACTCAGACCGGTACCTGCAGCCGGAGAATAAGGCTGTATGGTATAACCTTTATAAAGAAATCCTTTTTCATACAATTTCTTCAATAGGTACCATAATGTTTCGATATATCGGTTGTCATAAGTGATATAGGGATTTTTCATGTCTACCCAATATCCCATTTGCTTTGTCAGATCTTCCCATTCTTTTGTGAATTTCATGACATCTGCACGACATTCTTTGTTATATTCCACGACGCTGATCGTTTTACCGATAGCCTCTTTGGTGATTCCTAATTTTTTTTCTACACCGAGTTCTACAGGGAGACCATGCGTATCCCAGCCTGCTTTACGTTCTACTAAAAATCCTTGCAGAGTTTTATAACGGCAAATGACATCCTTAATGGTTCTGGCCATCACATGATGGATTCCGGGCATGCCGTTCGCTGAAGGAGGACCTTCATAGAAAACGAATGAAGGGTGACCTTCCCGTGTCTTCAAACTCATTTCGAAAGTCTTGTTTTCTTCCCAGGTTTTTAATATCTCTTTGTTTACCTCAGAAAGATCCAGGCCTTTGTATTCAGGAAATTTCTCGTTCATTATAGGTGATTTTTATATTTGCAATAGTAAATGACACACCTTGTTGTGCACTTTTATAAAAACAAAGTGCAAATATATCATTTTTGAATGGAAATTGATATAGTTCTCTTTTATAATCAGATAAAATTATTGTGCATTTGTTTCAGGCTTAGTCCAGTCGGGATGAAATTCGAAAATAAGAGTCGGGGGTTCCTGTTGGGCTCCCCGGCTTTCAAACTTGCCGACGAACTTGAATTTTTCCGGATAATGTGTCGAGATCAACGGATACAACGTATAGTAGGCATGCCGAAACCAATGGTCGATGATGACATGGGTGGCTTTTTGATCGGTCAGCTGTTGCAGGATATCTTCCGGTTTTCCGTATTGGGAAAAACTACCGCATTTTTTCCCTCCTGAGTACATAAAGAATATTTCCGGTTTCCGGCAAATCACCCGTGCGCTATCGGGAAGATTTTTCCCGCACCATTGCATGGCGGCTGTAAATTCTGCAAAAGCATTTCCGGCAATTTCAGGACTCCAGGTTTTGTATTTCGCCAGCTGCTTTTTTTCGACCAAAGCCTGGGAATAGGCAGGAAACATGAAAATCAGGGCAAAGATAATCATGCAGGCAGCCGGTAAGAATACCGGAATATTTTTTCTCCGGCGTTTACCCAGATAAAGAATCACCGCATTTATACCGTAGAAAAACAGGAAGATGAAAAAAGGAATAGCGGCGATGAAATAGCGAAGACCGCCGTATTGTTCCGGCCATACGAGCAGGACTGCCATGGTTGCACCCAAATAGAGAAACAGGAGTAATCCGCCTTTGGGCAATTTGATGAGACCGAAAATGATCAGAAATGCGATCAGCAATCCCCCGGAAGATTTGGCAGTCAGATTATAGGGGGTATTCAAAATGGCGTTGGGCAGCCATTTGTTCAAATAGGATCCGAAATTATCGGTAATCCGGTTTTTCCAGTCGTCCCAATTGGCCATCGTTTGTCCATTCGGTTTTTTCATAAAGTCTTTGATGTAATCGTTGCTTGTTTTGCCGACGTTTTTGTTCCGTACGTCCCAGGCCATTTTCGTACCCCAGAACGAACCGGTCAGTAATACGAACAATAATCCGTATCTCAGTAGCTGTTGGAAAAAAGTTTTCCGGAACGAGGATTCTTCCAGGTTTTTTCTGTTTTTGTACAGAGCATAACACCGTTTGAAAAAGAGTATACCGCTATAAATGATAATTGCCAGAATAAGTGAAGTGCCCATAGTCCGGACAAAATAGATATAGTTGACCAGGAACAGAAGAAGAACGAGCAAAACCGTATCCCGTACCCCTTTTTTGGTAAAAAGTTGTTCCGGTTTTATGCTCAGCATCAAGAAGATTGCTGCCACGCTACAAAACAGGAAAAGCATTTCACTCATCATGATCGTGGCATACCGCAATATCTCTGCATGGATAGAACAAAACATACAAGTCAGGAAAGCAACGATGATACTTCCCGATATTTTTTTCAATAAAAAGAAAAGCAGCAAGATAGCGGCATAAAGCAAGATACCGTTTGCTATTTTTACGGCATTGATATTATCCGGAAAAAATTTCATCACTCCGGCAACAAAAACCGGATATCCTGGCGGGAAATGAGTATGTGGAGTTTCAGAAAAAGAAATGGTGTTGGTAAATCCTTTACCTTCTGCCAGCGCTTTTCCCAAAGCATAATAATGGATATTATCTCCGTTCATATCCAGTTTTACATCGTAAATCTTAGTATAAGTGCTCACAAAACAGATCGTAACGATGAATAATAAGACATATAAAAAGGAACGACTGTCTAGTAGCGTCTGAATTGAATAATTTGTTTTTTTCTCCATCCTATTAGTTTTTAAAACGATATTTTAACAGAGTCCAGATGGCTTCCAGACCATCTTTCCAATTTATTTTTTTTCCTTCGGCGATGCTACGTGGATAGTAATTGATCGGTATTTCGTGAATTTTGATTCCTTGCTTACAAACTTTTGCCGTTACTTCCGGACAAAATTCAAATCCCTGGCATTTTAATGGAATGGATTTTAAAAATTGTGCATCGAAGAATTTATAACAGGTCGGTTCGTCTGTCAGATGTTGGCCGTATAAGAGATTCGTGACAAAAGTGACTAACCTTCCGCCTAAATAAAAACGCAGGTAAGAATGTTTGTTCGAAGGTTTCAGAAAACGGGAACCATAGACTACTTTTGCATCGTTTTCGATCACCCATTGTAATAAAGGATTATAATCTTCGGGGTCATATTCCAGGTCTGCATCCTGAATGATGATCCAATCCCCTGTCGCTAATGCTATGCCTGTTCTCAACGCTGCTCCTTTCCCCTGATTGAAAGGCTGGAGGTGATAATGTATATCCAGATCAGGGTGGGCCTGCATGAATTGCCGGCATTTTTCAGCCGTACTATCTTTTGAACCGTCGTCGATAATGAGGATCTCTTTTTCTGTTTCTCCAATCAATCGGGTCTGATGTATTTTTCCGAGAATTTGGGAAATCGAACGTTCCTCATTATAGGCAGGTATGATGATAGATAGTTTTTTCATTGGCAGGATCGTTTTAATTGTCGGCTACGACAAA
>ENA-OPXH01001434-OPXH01001434.1-human-gut-metagenome-genome-assembly--contig:-NODE-1434-length-16397-cov-3.074042_pt1 | contig 16397 bp, 10 predicted proteins | sample MGYA00241521_ERZ502034 | MGnify/ENA primary metagenome ERZ502034 (study PRJEB25962, sample SAMEA2042103) | human gut metagenome | biome: human gut; feature: human-associated habitat; material: faeces... | reverse complement strand
CTCTTCGTACTGATTGTGCTACAGCCGTCACAATGCAGCAATCTCTTGCCGTTGCTCATGATAAGCAACAGCATACTGATCGGACACCTTTTTGTGCTGACCAACAACAAAACATCGAATATATTCTTCATTGTTGCCACGGTCTGCCTCATCCTTTTATTTGGTTTTAACGTATGGACGCTTTTATAGATTCAACGATACAACTCCTCATCGAATGGGGACTTCCGGGATTGTTTATCTCGGCCTTACTCGCAGGGAGTATTGTACCATTCAGTTCCGAACTGGTGTTGGTAGCACTGGTAAAACTCGGACTGCCACCCACTGCCTGTATATTGGCTGCCACCCTCGGCAATACGGCAGGCGGAATGACCTGCTACTATATGGGGCGTCTGGGCAAAATAAGCTGGATTGAGAAATACTTCAAAGTAAAGAAGGAGAAAGTAGACAAGATGGTGAAATTCCTGCAAGGGAAAGGAGCATTGATGGCATTCTTCGCTTTCCTGCCGGCCATCGGAGAGGTGATCTCCATCGCACTGGGATTTATGCGAAGTAATATATGGCTTACCACCACCTCCATGTTTGTCGGCAAACTGATACGTTACATTCTGCTTCTGTATGTACTGGAAAGCGCATGGAACGTCGTTGCAGGATGAAATAATAGGTAATAAGTAACAGGTAATAGGTAATAAGTTTTTTGAGATGAAAAGAGTGATTGAAAAGACTGATGACGGGAGCGCCACCCTATTTGTTCCGGAATTGAATGAACATTATCATTCGACCAAAGGAGCACGTACGGAGTCCCAGCATATTTTCATCAATATGGGACTGAAAGCCTCCGCTGCCCCCTCTCCGCATATTCTGGAGATCGGTTTCGGAACGGGGCTGAATGCTTGGCTTACACTTGAAGAAGCAGAAAGAAGCGGACGTAACGTACATTATACAGGACTTGAACCCTACCCGTTGGAATGGCAGATGGTGGAGCAACTGGGATATATAGAACAACCAGCAGCTATCGACCTGTTCAGAGCAATCCATACATCACCGTGGGAAGAAGAAATATCCTTTACCCCACACTTCACTCTCTGCAAAGTACAAGCCGACGTCAATGAATGGATTACCCAGCGCAGCCATTCTCCATTATCCATTATCCATTCTCCATTATCATTCGACGTTATCTATTTCGACGCCTTCGCTCCGGAAAAGCAGCCGGAAATGTGGTCGCAGGAACTATTTAACCGTTTATATGTTTTATTAAATGAAGGAGGCATCCTCACCACTTATTGTGCTAAAGGAGTCATCCGACGTATGCTGCAGGCCGCAGGCTTTATCGTAGAGCGCCTTCCCGGTCCTCCGGGAGGAAAGCGGGAAATACTACGTGCCCGAAAACTGAAACAGAATCAACCCCCGATATTAATACAATAGTCATGAAACAACAACTAAAAGATTTGAAAACACTCCTTCTTCTCGGCTCCTGCCTCCTGTTGGCAGCCTGCACGGGTCGCACGTCCAAAGCAAGCGGCAGCGAAGAAGCGAAACCGGTCATTACCGTCACTATCGAACCGCAGCGCTACTTCACGGAAGCGATTGCCGGTGATAAATTCACGGTAGTCAGCATGGTCCCGAAAGGTTCCAGTCCGGAGACATACGACCCTATTCCTCAGCAACTAGTCTCTCTGGGAGACAGCAAAGCCTATCTCCGCATCGGCTACATCGGCTTCGAGCAGACCTGGATGGACCGACTGATGAATAACACCCCTCATATCCAAGTATTCGACACTTCGAAAGGCATAGACCTGATTCTGAACAACGGTGAGCACAACCACGCAGCAGGACATCATGACCACGACGGGCACAACCACGCCGTAGAACCGCATATCTGGAACTCTACCGCCAACGCCCTCATCCTTGCCGGAAACACCTTCAAGGCACTTTGTATGCTCGACAAACCCAACGAAGCATATTATCTGGCACGTTACGACTCCCTCTGCCAACGTATCCAGCACACCGACAGCCTCATCCGCCAGCAACTTTCCGCTCCAGAATCGGCCAAAGCCTTTATGATCTACCATCCGGCTCTCTCCTACTTCGCCCGTGACTACGGACTGAATCAAATTTCAATCGAAGAAGGCGGCAAGGAACCTTCGCCCGCCCATCTGAAAGAACTGATAGACCTGTGCAAATCGGAGAAAGTAAACGTCATCTTCGTCCAGCCGGAGTTCGACAAGCGCAACGCAGAGACCATCGCACAGCAAACCGGCACAAAGGTAGTCCCCATCAACCCGTTAAGCTACGACTGGGAAACGGAAATGCTGAACGTAGCCAAAGCTCTCACCCCTATGGACCCCGAATAAAAACGGGCTTCCATAGCGTTAATGACCGAATGATACATAAACGAAGTAATTCTCCAAATATGAAACCGATTATCGAAATAAAGAACCTTGCTGCCGGATACGACGGCGTACTCCACGACGTCAACCTGAACGTTTACGAACGGGACTTTCTGGGCATCATCGGTCCGAACGGAGGCGGTAAGACAACACTCATCAAGTGTATCCTCGGTCTGCTGAAACCGACAGCCGGAGAAATCAACTTCCATGCCCCTACAGAAGCATCCTCCCACTCTCAACTTTCCACTTCCAACCTTCCACTTTCCCTCGGCTATCTGCCGCAGTATAGCACCATCGACCGGAAATTCCCGATTTCGGTAGAGGAAGTGATACTTTCCGGACTAAGTATCCAGAAATCCCTCACCTCCCGCTTCACTCCCGAGCAAAGAGAAAAAGGCAAGCATATCATCGCCCGTATGGGACTCGAAGGACTCGAACACCGTTCCATCGGGCAGCTTAGCGGCGGGCAACTACAACGCGCACTGCTGGGACGTGCCATCATCTCCGACCCTTCGGTACTGATTCTTGACGAACCCAGCACGTATATCGACAAACGTTTTGAAGCCCGACTCTACGAACTGCTGGCGGAGATTAACAAAGAATGCGCCATCATCCTTGTCAGTCACGACATTGGCACTGTACTGCAACAAGTGAAATCCATCGCCTGCGTCAACGAGACACTGGATTACCACCCTGACACGGGCGTTTCCACAGAATGGCTGGAAAGAAATTTCAACTGCCCTATCGAACTGCTGGGACACGGCACGTTGCCACACCGCGTTCTCGGTGAACATCATCATCATCACTAAACATTCATTTGCCGGTGCTACATCAAAGAACGGCCGCACTGCATATCAGTCATTTACAACGGTCACATCAAGCAGCAACAACTGACTTCTCAACTGTTAATGATTGAGATGTCAGATGTTAATAGTTGACATGTCAGGTATTAACAGTTGAGAAGTCAGCTATTAATGTCTGACAACGCAAGTATTATTGACCAATAAATGATTCAATGCTTAATATAAAAGATACAAAATTAGTATCTTTATACCTACTGTTGTTTATACTGTTTAGTGATTCCCCCGTTTCACTAAAAGGGCATAAGATAAAGTAAATCACCTTTCTGTTACTTAATATTTCTTACTTTCTGCCTCATTATCCTTACAAATCACTATCTTTGCGCCCACGTAATCTGTTTTTTAACGAAAAATCTAGATAGTGCTAATGAAACAGTACAGAACTATAAACAACCTCGTGGGTTGGATTACATTCATCATTGCGGCAACGGTCTACTGCCTGACAATAGAACCGACCGCAAGTTTTTGGGACTGTCCCGAGTTTATAACTACCGGTTATAAACTGGAAGTAGGACACCCGCCCGGCGCACCTTTCTTCATGCTGGTAGCGAACCTGTTCTCTCAATTCGCCTCCGATGTAACCACCGTAGCGAAGATGGTAAACTACATGAGCGCACTGATGAGCGGTGCCTGTATCCTGTTCCTTTTCTGGAGCATCACCCATCTGGTACGCAAACTGGTAATCACCGACGAGAACAACATCACGAAAGGACAACTTATCACTGTCATGGGTAGCGGACTGGTCGGCGCACTGGTCTACACCTTCAGCGACACCTTCTGGTTCTCTGCCGTAGAAGGCGAAGTATATGCTTTCTCCTCCCTCTTTACAGCCGTTGTATTCTGGCTGATTCTGAAATGGGAAGATGTGGCCAACCAGCCTCACAGCGACCGCTGGCTAATCCTGATCGCTTATCTGACCGGACTGAGTATCGGTGTTCACTTGCTGAACCTCCTCTGTCTGCCGGCAATCGTATTGGTGTACTACTACAAGAAAACTCCGAACGCCACTGCCAAAGGCTCATTGCTCGCCCTGCTCGGATCGGGCGTACTCGTAGCAGCCGTGCTTTATGGCATCGTGCCCGGTATCGTTAAAGTCGGCGGCTGGTTCGAACTGCTGTTTGTCAACGGACTCGGCATGTCGTTCAACTCCGGCGTCGTTGTCTATATCATTCTGCTCGCCGCCGCCCTTATCTGGGGTGTGTACGAAAGCTACACCGAAAAGAGCAGACTCCGCATGGCCATCTCATTCATTCTGACCATCGCCCTGCTGGGTATTCCATTCTACGGACACGGCGTAAGCAGCATCCTTATCGGTGTCGTAGTGATCGCAATTCTTGGCATCTACCTTGCTCCGCAAGTACAGGAAAAGATCAAAGAGAAATGGCGCATCTCCGCCCGTACCATGAATACGGCATTGCTGTGCACCATGATGATCGTGATCGGTTATTCCTCTTATGCACTGATCGTGATCCGTTCTACCGCCAACACACCGATGGACCAGAACTCTCCGGAAGATATCTTCACGCTGGGCGAATACCTCGGCCGTGAACAATACGGAACCCGTCCTCTCTTCTACGGTCCTGCTTTCTCCTCGAAAGTGGCACTCGACGTGAAAGACGGATACTGCGTCCCCCGCCAGTCACAGACGGGAAGTAAATACGTCCGCAAAGAAAAAACCTCACCGGACGAAAAAGACTCATACATCGAACTGCCGGGACGTATCGAATACGAATACGCGCAAAATATGCTTTTCCCCCGTATGTACAGCTCCGCGCACTCCTCACTCTACAAGCAGTGGGTAGACATCAAGGGACATGACGTCCCATACGACCAATGCGGCGAAATGGTGATGGTGAACGTACCGAACCAATGGGAAAACATCAAGTTCTTCTTCTCCTACCAGCTCAACTTCATGTACTGGCGCTACTTTATGTGGAACTTTGCCGGACGGCAGAACGACATTCAGAGCAGCGGAGAAATAGAACACGGTAACTGGATCACCGGAATCCCGTTTATCGACAATCTGCTGGTGGGCAACCAGGAATTGCTTCCGCAGGACCTCAAAAACAACAAAGGACACAACGTATTCTACTGCCTGCCGCTGCTGCTCGGCCTGATCGGACTCTTCTGGCAAGCATACCACAGCCAGCGGGGTATCCAGCAATTCTGGGTGGTGTTCTTCCTGTTCTTTATGACAGGTATCGCCATCGTGCTCTACCTCAACCAGACACCTGCGCAGCCGCGTGAACGTGACTATGCGTATGCCGGTTCGTTCTACGCCTTCGCCATCTGGGTAGGTATGGGAGTCGCAGGTATCATCCGTATGTTACGCGATTACTGCAAGATGAAAGAAGTTCCGGCTGCCGCTCTCGCATCAGTACTCTGTCTGCTTGTCCCCATCCAAATGGCCGGACAGACATGGGACGACCACGACCGTAGCGGACGCTTTGTTGCCCGTGACTTCGGTCAGAACTATCTGATGACCTTGCAGGAAGAAGGAAATCCGATCATCTTCACCAATGGTGACAACGATACTTTCCCGTTGTGGTACAATCAGGAGACAGAAGGTTTCCGTACAGATGCACGTACCTGTAACCTCAGTTACCTGCAAACCGACTGGTACATCGACCAGATGAAACGTCCCGCCTACGACTCTCCGTCACTCCCGATCACTTGGGACCGTGTGGAATACGTCGAAGGCCAGAACGAATACATCCCCATCCGTCCGGAAGTAAAGAAGAATATCGACCAGATGTATGCACAGGCAGACAGCGCGCTCGAAAACGGAAATCCGGAAGCGATGAACGAACTGAAAGAACAGTTCGGAGAAAACCCGTATGAACTGAAGAATATCCTCAAATACTGGGTTCGTTCGGATAAGGAAGGGCTGCGCGTCATCCCTACCGACAGCATCGTAATGAAGATCGACAAGGAAGCTGTCCGCCGTTCCGGCATGAAAATACCGGAAGCGCTGGGCGACTCCATCCCCGAATACATGACCATCTTGCTGAGAGACGCCAACGGCAACCCGAAACGCGCCCTCTACAAGAGCGAACTGATGATGCTCGAAATGCTTGCCAACGCCAACTGGGAACGTCCCATCTACATGGCTATCACCGTAGGCAGTGAAAACCACCTCGGCATGGACAACCACTTCACGCAGGAAGGTCTGGCATACCGCTTCACTCCGTTCGATACGGACAAGCTGAACAGCAAGATCGACAGCGAAAAGATGTACGACAACCTGATGAACAAGTTCAAGTTCGGCGGCATCGAGAAACCGGGCATCTACATCGACGAAAACGTAATGCGTATGTGCTACACACACCGGCGCATCTTCACACAGCTCGTAGGACAGCTCATCAAAGAAGGCAAAAAAGACAAGGCACTCGCCGCACTCGACTACGCCGAGAAGATGATCCCGTCATACAACGTACCGTATGACTGGGCAAACGGCGCCTTCCAAATGGCGGAAGCCTACTACCAGCTGGGACAAAACGAAAAAGCGAACAAGATCATCGACGAACTTGCCAACAAGTCTCTCGAATACATGATCTGGTATCTCAGCCTGACTGATTACCAACTTTCCATCGCCAGCGAAAACTTCATGTACAACGCAGGACTGCTTGACGCAGAAGTACGCCTGATGGAGAAATACAAATCAGAAGAATTGGCTAAACATTACTCGGAACAACTCGACCAGCTATACAATGAGTACGTTGCGAGAATGAAAGGGAAATAAAAACTAAGTAATAAGTATTAAGTAATAAGTAATAAGCTGCGCCATAAGCCGCACGGTTATTACTTATTACTTATTACCTGTTACTTATTAATAAAGACTCTTATGTTTATAGAACAACCACCTTGGTTCTTCCGAGCGCTGTATCCACAAGCCATCTTCCGGATGGACCCAAACGAACGGGCAGTCTACCTGACTTTTGACGACGGCCCTATCCCGGAAGTTACCCCTTGGGTACTGGAGCTACTGAAGAAACACGATATTAAAGCTACCTTCTTCATGGTAGGCGACAATATCCGCAAACACCCGGACGAATACCGGATGGTGGTAGAACACGGACACCGCATCGGCAACCACGGTTTCAACCACATCCGCGGCTTTGAATATTCCAATCCGGATTATCTGGCCAACACCAGACGGGTAGACGAAATTATCCACTCGGACTTGTTCCGCCCGCCACATGGGCACATGGGATTCCGGCAATATTACACCCTTCGCCACCATTACCGTATCATCATGTGGGATCTCGTAACCCGCGATTACAGTAAGCGAATGCGCCCGGAACAGGTACTGAACAACGTAAAACGCTACGTACGCAACGGTTCCATCATCACCTTCCACGACTCTCTGAAATCGTGGAACAACGGGAATCTGCAATATGCTCTCCCCCGTGCCATCGAGTTTCTGAAAGCGGAAGGCTATGTGTTCAAGGTATTCTAGCTGCCGGCAAAGAAACATTTTACCTGCCGACAGCAAGTTTTCTAATTACCGATAAGGTTTTCATCCATATCCATTATGAAAAAGCTCCTCTCCTCAGACCGAATTAAAGCCGAAGCACTACGCCTCGGCTTTTCCGCCTGCGGACTGGCGCCTGCCGAAGCTGTGGATGAAACTGTGGCTACCGCCTTCCGTCAATGGCTGGCGGACGGTTGCCAGGCAGAGATGGCGTATATGCAGAATTATGAGGATAAACGGCTCGATCCGCGCTTGTTGGTGGAAGGGGCACGTACGGTGATCAGCGTTGCGCTAAACTATTATCCGGCAAAAAAACTTCCCGAAGGTGAGTATCAGATTGCATGGTATGCCTACGGGAAAGATTATCACGATGTGATGAAGGGGAAATTGAAGGAACTTTTTGAGTTTATAGAAAAAGAAGTTTCATTCTCCGAAGAAACAGACAGTACTATCGCCTCGACAAACAATATCGGCACATATACTGAAAACTACGCCTCAGCACCCCAAGCCCCAGTATCCCAAACCTCCGCTTCTCCGCTTCAAGGCCGCATATTCTGTGATACCGCTCCCATACTCGAACGTTATTGGGCATGGCGTACCGGCTTGGGATGGATAGGAAAGAATACACATCTCATCATTCCTCACGCCGGCTCCTGCTTCTTCTTAGGGGAAATTATTCTTGATAGGGAAGCTGACAATTATGACTCTCCACAACGAAATCAATGCGGTTCGTGTACACGTTGCCTGGATGCCTGCCCGACAAAAGCGCTGGAAGCCCCTTTCAGGCTCAATTCCGAGAGATGTCTTTCTTATCTTACCATTGAGTATCGTGGGGAACTTTCGCTCAATACAGGAAAAAAAATGGGTAATAAAATATATGGCTGTGACGAATGTCTGAAAGCTTGCCCTTGGAATCGCTTTGCCACTCCTTGCCGGACAGCCGAATTTCAACCGTCTCCTTCTTTGCTAAGTATGAAGAAGGATGATTGGCATTCGCTGAGTGAAGAGCAATATAAAACCATTTTCAAAGGTAGCGCAGTGAAAAGGGCTAAGTATAGTGGATTGATGCGTAATATAAAGATTATTAAATAAATATTTAAATATTAAGAGCTACTACCTTACGATAATAGCTCTTAGGATCAATTAATGCAAGTTCTTCTCATAACAAACAGTTAAACCACTATATAAAAATAGTATTTCATGCAAAATATTATTCAGCATATTGCATCAAAATAGCAGGAAAATCAATAGAAAGTCCTGCATAATTTGCAGTAGACGGAACTCTTCCCTTAAATAATCCCATTGACATATATGCATCTGTAATATAAGCTAACGCAACCTGCCCATCATTCATTAATACAGGAGAAAGAATAATTTTTCCCTGTAAATACAAACCATCATCAGTTTTAGTTATTATTGAGCCGTACATCACTCCTCCTTGCCCATCAGACAAAGCATAATTTTGCTGCTGTGGAGTGGTTATAACTAAAGCTCCATCTTGATAGGTGACCGCTAAAACAATCGTTGCTCCCAACAGTCTTGTCATTGGTAGCTGGAATATATAGCCATTACCACCCGGATTTTTAACAATTTGAGTATTTTCCTCTAATGAAAGAACTTGATTAATACCAAATGCTGTAGCAACGACTTTCACAACACCTGTCCATTGTCCCAATAAGTCATCAATATCGTACTGCAATAAAGCATATTCAATTTCACGAATGCCAGTAGTCACTTTTACAATGGCCGAACGAATTTTACCAGTGAGATTCTCTTTTGCAATAAACTTAAATCCATCACTCGTCATTTCATAGGATAACCATTGAGAAGCATCTGCTGGAATAGATACCTGAATAGGCAAATTACTCGACATTTCAACAGGGACCTCCTCTGCAGCATCTGTCAATGTGAAATAGGTAGCATCTCTATTATATTTCCAAATAGCTCCTTCCTGCAGTATGGTTGCTTGCTGCGTACTCACACCATCAGTTAAAACGATTTGTGCGCTACGCCCCGGATAACCTGTATTAGCATCTACAGAAATGGAAACTTTATGATCTGCAACTTCGATTACCTGACACCAATCGGCATTCACCGTAGCCGTGACAGTTCCAGTTGCTGCAAATTCGACAGTTCCAGTGCCACCACTAGCTTTCATATCCAAATCTGATTTTATAATTGTCAATTTTACAGTGGCAGCATCGTCATCTGAAGAACATCCTGCAACAAAAAATAAGCAGAATATTATTAAGTATAAATTCAGTATATTTTTCATAATCTAGTTTTTTATTTATTCCTCAACTTTCATAAAGACCATCTCTCCATACATACGTTCCACCCCTTGAACATATGAACTTTGACTATAATCAGGTGCCGAATAGCGGTCGAAGGCCATATAATCAGCTTTTGCACCACCTACTGCTTCGAATACCCCATCATCCTCAAATGTAAATCCAAACGGAGACTGTTGTACATTTGCCACAAAACCAAACATCAGACCTGCCTGATAACTAATATATGTAGGATAAAATCCCATGGCATAACAATATGTAGTACATCCCAAATAATATCCTGATATATAACCTACCTTTTGAGTCTTAAAGGACATAATTCCTTCACCTCTATCATAATCGAGCACTATATCACCAATTAGTCCCCTGAGAATATAACTCTTATTTTCTACATCCTCCATAATAGATATTGGTAATTCTTCGTCTGTCAAATTATTATCTTTATACATCTTGCAGGTAAGAGTATAATTACCTAGATAATCATTATATTTAATATATCCCTCCGGATAAATTCCTTTCATTTTAACGTTAGTTGCCCCCTCGTCAGTACAAGTAAAAAGCTCGGAGGAAGGGTCCCACACAAAATTTTGCACAGTTACTCCTGCCAGTGAAACTGGTTCCCGGAAACGAAAGCCATCGGTTGTAAAAAGGAAAGGAGATTGCTCTTGTACAATGTTACCACCATCATTATAGGCTATAACAAAAGTATAATTACTTCGCTGCGTCATACCAACTAAATTTCCATCAACCAACAACTGATATTGTATAAAGAAAGCATTCTCTTCTACATCATTCACAGAGTTTATATATGCCTCCCAGTTCAAATCATCCGGAAGCGCATACATTACTATCGTATTTCCATACTTTTTGCCCTGCATTACAATTTTCTCGGCTGAAGCTTCCTTTATAATAAACTCGTAATCTCCTTGCAGGTTGGCATTGGGGTTGGAACCTCCGCCTTGTGGCTTGGCATATGCATGAATAAAAGCATTATAAGTGTCGAATGTAAGCATAGTAGCTTCCTCCGATACAACCTTATAAAGAGAGGAAATAGTCTCATCGCCTTCGTATCCTTGAGATGCCATTGTAACTCGCTGACCATCAAACTTGCACAGAAGAGTTATGCCTCCCAAAGCATAGTCCTGACCTATGTAATATTCCATTCTCCAACCATTAGATGCCGATTCTAATAGCTCACTATATTGCTTCACTTCCTCTGTTGCACGGTTCGCTGAAGAATCATCAAAATAATCCTCTTCCTGGAAAAGACAGGATTGCAAACCAAAGCATACAAGAGCCATCAACAAATAAATCATTATATTCTTTTTCATAATCTTCCTGTTTTATTCAATAGTACTTAAATCCAGCTCCGGAATTTCTTGCTGACGCCTTAACACAATCTCACGCAAATCATCTAAATTAATACCCCAAGTTTCAAGCATATAATTGTATACAATAGTAAACTTCTGATTAATAATAGCCGCTCCGGCAGTTCCGGCAACCTTCAGCATATTATCCCAGTAAGCCTGATCGTGAGTAACATACATGGCGATATTCTCTACAAAATCTTCTCTTGCCTCACTCATCGCATATGCCGTCACAAATCCTTCCGGCCATGCATCCGCATCCTCTCGCAAATATGAATTTCCATTTTCAGCAACATAGAAATACCAGTCGGAACCAACATATTTTCCTTCGGTAATGCGATCAAACGATGGGTCATAATTACGCTTCTGATGCAGGATATGTGCAAATTCATGGTGCATCGTCTTAAAGTAATACTCATTCAAAACTTCGATATCGACATTCTCAAAGTCCAGACTGTTCACTTCGTACAATGTTATCTTCTTTCCTCCCTCGGCAGTACCCAACACCTTCGTACCACTGCTATCATAAGCCGGAGAACCTATCAAGTGAAAAGTTTTTGGCACATAAGACCGAAGAAAAGCCGGTCCGGCAAGTTCAGTATATGCCTCCATCCATACATGCTTGATAATCTTGGCCAAAGCAACCGATTTATCGTAATCCGCCGGTACCAGATTATATTTGTGATCACTTTCAATATCTTGCATACGATACTTGAAATCAACGTTATACGGATATGTATAATTAGCAAGCAACCATTCATCAAAACCATTATGTTCCATTGGCTCTGTTGAAAAAATACTATGCTTGGTGTCAATATCATCGCCATTATTACAGGCTCCCCAAAGAATGGGCAAAACAGCCGTTAGTATATAAATATAATATTTCTTCATATTATTTCCTCCTTTTAATTTTCAGTACGTGGATTGGGTTGCATTCCTGCCAGAACTACACTCTTAGGAATTTGCATAGCACGTCTTGCGTCATTTACCGGCATTTCATCTGTTACGACTATATTGTTATTAGCAATAGAACGGCGATAGATAACAATTCCATAACGTTTAATATCCGGCCAGCGCAGACCTTCGTGCAAAGTAGCAATACGTCTCATATGCAGAATGCAGTGAATAAAGTTCTCCTGTATACCTGATTCAATAGTAAAATCAGGCTGAAGCTTTTTCTTGGGAGTCGGATTTTGTGTCGGATTGTAATAATCCATCTTATCATAATACTCATTTATCATCCCCGGAGTTAAAGTTTGCTTATTAGAAGTATATGCTTTCTCCCATGTAGTAAGATCTGCAGCAGCCATTGGATAGTTCTTTTTCAGCGTATAAGCCTCAGCCCTGCAAAGCAAAGTCTCGTCTGTAGAGAAAATCACAGGCATATAATACAGGTAGTCACCAGCATAATAACCGCCCTTTCTCAACATACTGCATTCATAGCCCGATGTTGTAAAAGGCTGCATATACATGCGGTCAGGGATACCCCATAATCCGGAAGAACGTGATGTTTCGTAAGAAGCAATTAACTTATTATGTAGATAACGTTTTCCTGTCATGTAATTACTCAGAATAATACCCCAGTTAGATACGGTACTACCTATCAACAAGTTAGCCTTACTTGTAGAAGCAATATATGCGTCGGGCTGTACATTATCATTAGCAGAGAGTTTTCCCAACGCTTCCCAATCCCGTAATTCGGCAGCAGGATCACTTCCCAACACACGATCTGCATATTTTATCACCTCATCACAATTAGAAAAGTCAGGCTTCATATAATAAAGATAGAAACGTGCAGCAAAAGCATATGCAGCTTTCCTTGTGAAATGATATTTCGGCACAGAATAACTATCATCGGAAATAAGAGCCATACCATCTAATAAGTCCTTCTCAATCTTCTCATAAGTCTCCTGCAAAGTACCCCGCCCGTATTGTGGTTGCACAGTTGTTTCAACTTTAGTCATATAAGGAATACCTAATTCCTGTGATGCATGAGTATTATAAGCATTACAAAAAATATTTGCTAATACAAAATGATTGTACGCCCGACAAACAAGAGCCTCTCCTCGCTGCGGCATCAACGATTCCGGATTTCCCCGTTTCTCAATCTCTTCCAAAGCCATGTTAGCAGAAGCAATAGCTATATAATGGGTTTCCCAAAGATTTGTAGGCGTATCCTGATATTCTTCCTGGGTATCTTTCCAGTTATAGCACTCTTCCTCAGATAACTTATAATAAGAATATCTGGCACTGTTATCGTCGGTATTATCACTATAAAGTTCAAACAGTTCATTCGCAGATCCTTCCGGATAAGCAGAAACAAGCATTTTAGCTATTTTTTGCTCAGAATTCAGCTCCGTCCGGTTATCTGGTAATTCGTCAAGAAAATCATTACAAGAGCTACCGACAATAGCAAGCGTTGCGATGAACAATGGAATATATAATTGATTTCGTCTCATCTTTAATCTTTTTTTTTATTATTAAAATCATTCTCTTACAATCCTAAACGCAGAGTTAATGTAAACTGACGTGGCACCGGTGAAGCTACACCACCAGTATTAAAGAATTCAGGATCTTGACCATTCAATTTCTTATCTGCATAAATAAGGAATAAATTAGTTGCCTGTAACTTCAAAGAAAGATTGGAAATCTTCGCAGCAGAAATCCAGCTCTTAGGAAACTCATAAGAAAGTGAGATTTCTTTCATACGGATAAAATCACCTTTTGCAATTCGCTCTGTAGAATAATTGTAAGCATTGTAAGCTTTATACAATGTTCGGTTTGCTTCATATTGCGGATTACTCAAGATTGCAGGAATATTAGTCTTTGCCTCATCCCCAGAAAGCGTCCAACGATTCTTGAATTCACGAGGCATAGCACTCAAATCGGAATATTTATAATTAAAATATGGATTCAAACGAACAACATTACCAAATGAATAAGTCATGAATACATTGAGTTTAAACCCTTTATATGCAAAAACGTTACCGAAACTACCAGTTATTGTAGGATCTGTCGGACCTTCATATTTCAAATAATCTAACTTCTCACGTTCCTGGAAATTAATATCAGTCGATGTTATATTTCCATTGATATCGAACATAGGAATACCTTTTTCATCCAAACCTGCAAAAGGAATGGAGAAAAGCCCGCGCACAGGATATCCTTCACGTGCAAATCCATTTCCCGAAACAAGTTCCATCATACGAGTACGTCCTCGCAAATCAGTAACTTCATTCTTAGCATGAGAAAAAATAAAATCAGAATTCCATGAGAAGTCTTTCGTTTTAATATTGCTGGTTGAAAGGGTAAATTCAATACCATGTGACTTCATTGTAGCTACATTGGCATATTTATAAATAGTACCTCCCACTCCTTGTGTTGGAATCAACCCAATCAGGTCATAGTTATTGCGCGTGTACCAGTCAGCTGAAAGATTAATGCGATTATTAATAAAACCTACATCCACTCCTATATTCAATTCATGCTTCTTTTCATACGTTAATTCACTATTTTCCAAATCCACTATATGAAGACCCGTTTCTTGAATATCAGTGAAAGGACGATAAGGTGAATAACTCTTAATAATAGCTTGTGAATTTGTTACATCAGCCGGACCACGATCAGCTGTCAATGAGTAAGATGCCTTAAATGTCAAATTTGAAAGCGTTGGTTGAAGTGATTGGAAGAATTTCTCTTCATGAACATTCCACGCTGCAGAAAGATTCCACGTTGGCAGCCAACGAGCAGAACGGCTACGCCCCATTCTATTAGTTCCTTCATAGCGGAAAGTACCATTCAGCGTATAACGTCCGTCATACGAATAAGTAGCATTTGCAAATGTAGCTACACTCCGATATCTAGTATGCCCCATAGAATAATACTTTTCTCCAGTCTCAATACCTTTCTTAAAGTACTGATAAACATATGATGGAATCTCACCCATAGAATATTGCATACCCCATCCTTGGAATGAAGAGTTAGAGCGTTGAAGATCATTTACTTCCATTCCTGCAAAAAGATTAGTTATATGCTTTTCTGCAAATAGATGATTCCATGATACAGTACCACGGAAATCCAGTCCCAACATCTTACGATCTTGACGCTGATAAATACCTCCTTCAGGAAGAATCGAAATAGGTAATGCATATGGGTTATCTGGATTCTTATACAACCAGTCGTTTTCATCACGAATAGTAGCATCGTCCAACCCCGTACGATAAGCAATTGCTTGATTAGAATCATCCATTATATTATGTTCTTGTGATGATGATTGATAACGCACAGCACCCAGCGCACTGACTTCTAGGCCCTGCAACACCTTCCATTTCAACTCCCCCTGGAACTTTACATCAACAACATTCAACTCAATAAAATTATTGTCCAATTCACGGAGAATATTAAATGGAGCATAATTAGCCACATAATCTGTATTAGGATCTAATGTACGTGAAGTATTCAGTGCGTATGAATAGGGGTTGATATCAAAATCACGTGTAACCTGACCTGCCGCAACGTCCAATGATGAGTTCATGGTACCTGGTGCATTCTGTTTACGGTAAGAAGCACTTGATATCAAGTTTATGCTTAGGTTCTTTAAGATATTATAAGTCGTATTCAAATTGGCTGTATAACGTTTCACTTCACTCTGCTTATACCATCCCGGATCAAGCATGGCACTCAATGACGCATAAAAAGATGATTTATCAGAACCTGAAGTAATACTTACAGAGTGATTCTGTGAAATATTATTTGAGAATAATACATCAAACCAGTCGGTATTACGCATTTCGGCTTCGGTCAAATAAGCATTACGTGCTTCTAAAGTATTCATCAGCCCAAATTGACCATTCGTTTCATTAAACTGGTCGATCAGTTTATACATACGTCCGTACACACCTGAATTCTTTGCACGAAATAAATCAGCACTATTCAACCAACCTTTTTGCTCCAATTCTTTATATATTCCCATTTGCTCCTGAGAATTCATAATATTGAACTCTTTGTATGAGGGCACC
>ENA-OPXH01001433-OPXH01001433.1-human-gut-metagenome-genome-assembly--contig:-NODE-1433-length-16399-cov-2.518967_pt1 | contig 16399 bp, 15 predicted proteins | sample MGYA00241521_ERZ502034 | MGnify/ENA primary metagenome ERZ502034 (study PRJEB25962, sample SAMEA2042103) | human gut metagenome | biome: human gut; feature: human-associated habitat; material: faeces... | reverse complement strand
ATTGATGCGTCGAAGGGTGTGGAGGCTCAGACGCGAAAACTGTTTAAAGTATGTGCGATGCGTCATATTCCGATTTTTACCTTTATCAATAAGATGGATCGTGACGCAAAAGATACGTTCGATCTTTTGGATGATATCGAAAAGGAGCTCGGCATTCCGACTTGTCCGGTAAACTGGCCGATCGGCTCGGGAAAAGCATTTAAAGGCGTGTATGACAGACAGAAAAAGGAAGTAGAGCTTTTCTCGGATACGAGGAAAGGAACAGCGACAGGTGAAGTGAAAGTTGTAGCTATGAACAATCCGGAGATTGACTGGCTGATCGGAGATGAAGCAAAGACAACTCTGATGGAAGAAATCGAACTTTTGGACGGCGCTTCGGCAGAATTTGACAGAGAGCTTGTCGATAAAGGCGAGCTCTCTCCGGTGTTCTTCGGTTCTGCACTTACTAACTTCGGAGTGGAAACGTTTTTAAGACATTTTCTTTCCATGACGACGTCCCCTTTGCCGAGGATGTCAGATCATGGTGCGATCGATCCGATGAAAGAAAAAGAATTTTCGGCCTTTGTTTTTAAAATTCAGGCAAATATGAATAAAGCTCATAGGGACAGAATTGCGTTTATGCGTATTTGTTCGGGTGAGTTTGATGCCGGGATGAACGTATATCATGTTCAGGGGAAAAAAGACGTAAGGCTTTCCCAGCCGCAGCAAATGATTGCCAGTGAAAGGAAAATTATAGACAAAGCATATGGGGGAGATATTATCGGTGTATTTGATCCGGGAATTTTTTCGATAGGCGATACACTGACAACGTCAAAAGAAAAATTTGCTTATGAAGGAATTCCGACATTTGCGCCTGAGCATTTTGCAAGAGTGCGTCAGGTTGACACGATGAAAAGGAAACAGTTTGTAAAAGGAATCAATCAAATTGCACAGGAAGGAGCAATTCAGATCTTTCAGGAATATAACACAGGAATGGAAGAAATCATTGTCGGCGTTGTCGGCGTTTTGCAGTTTGATGTATTGAAATACCGTTTGAAAAATGAATATAATGTAGAGATCCTCCTCGAAAACCTTCCGTACGAATATATCCGATGGATCGAGAGTGCGGATACGGATCTTGACCGTATAAGCGGAACGTCGGATATGAAGAAAATAAAAGATTTGAAAGACCGGCCGTTACTTTTGTTCATCCATGAGTGGAGCATTAGAATGACGTTGGAAAGAAATGACGGACTTGTTCTTTCGGAGTTTGGAAGATCTTAAAAATCGGATTCAAATACAGAGTTCTCTTGGCGGTGAACTTTTTCTTTGCAAACGGATGGAGATTTGTTATAATAAGAAAAGAGATGATACAAAACGGGAGGTTTTGAATATGGCTAAGGACGAAAGAAATGCTTATACAATACAAAATGATGCGAGTCTCGGCGAAGTTAAGATCGCGGATGAAGTTGTAGCGATCATTGCGGCTCTGGCTGCTACGGAAGTGGATGGCGTTGCTTCCATGGCCGGAAATATTACGAATGAAGTGATTGGAAAGCTTGGAATCAAGAACCTGTCAAAAGGCGTAAAGGTAGATGTATTAGAGGGTGTCGTTACAGTATCTCTGGCATTAAACCTGAAATATGATTACAGTATTATGGAAGTTACGAAAAAAGTTCAGGAAAAGGTGAAAAATGCGGTTGAGAATATGACGGGGCTTGAGGTTGCGGATGTCAATATTAAGGTTGCCGGAGTAGAGATGGAGAAACAGAACTGATCTGCTTTCGTATTGCAATATGTGACAAGGCGATCCGCCCCTGACATTGATACTAAGGGATGTCGCAAGACATCCTTTTTCAATATTGCGCGGCAATAAGATACAAGCGGGTACGAGCAGGACAGGAAGATGGCAAAAGGCCGTGTGCGCCGACAGAAGATGATTATGACAATAGAGAGGAATTACTATGGTAAGAACGGAACTTCGGGAACATATATTTAAAATGCTTTTTCAGATCGAGTTTAATGATTCTGTTGATATGCCGGAGAATTTGAACTACTATTTTGAGACGCTTGAAGATGCAAAAGAAAAAGACAAACAGTATATACAAAATAAATATGAAGCGATTTTATCACACATAGAAGAAATCGACGGACTTTTAAATGAGAACGCGACAGGCTGGAAAACGACAAGAATGAACAAAGTCGATCTGTCAATTTTACGGTTGGCGCTTTACGAGATAAAATGGGATGAGGACGTTCCGGCAAAAGTTGCGATCAACGAGGCTGTTGAGCTTGCGAAACGTTTCGGAGGAGATAATAGCTCGTCGTTTGTAAATGGTGTGCTTGCTAAATTTGCAAAACAGGAGTTATAAAATGAACGGCATTTATACAGTGAAGCAGGTTAATTCTTATATAAAAAATATGTTTACACAGGATTTCATGCTGAACCGTATCTATGTAAAGGGAGAAATTTCCAACTGTAAATATCACCCATCAGGACATATTTATTTTTCTTTGAAAGATGAGTCCGGCACGATTGCCTGTGTTATGTTTGCAGGCTCAAGGGCGGGGCTTTCTTTTACATTGAAAAACGGCCAGCGGGTCATCGCATTCGGTTCAGTAAGCGTATATGAAAGAGATGGCAAATATCAGCTTTATGCAAGAGAAATCAAGCTGGACGGAGCAGGAGAACTCTATGAAAAGTTCGAGGCGCTTAAGCGGGAACTTTGTGAAATGGGGATGTTTTCAGACGAATATAAGCAGCGAATTCCTGCCTATGTAAAAACAGTTGGGATTGTGACGGCGCAAAACGGAGCGGCGGTAAGAGATATAATCAATGTTGCAAAACGTAGAAATCCATATGTTCAGCTCATTCTTTATCCGGCCCTTGTTCAGGGTGAAGGAGCGGTGAAGAGCATTATAAGAGGAATACGGATGCTAGAACAACAAGGTGTGGATGTCATGATCGTTGGCAGAGGCGGCGGAAGTATTGAGGAGTTGTGGGCGTTTAACGAAGAAGCAGTTGCAAGAACGATTTTTGAATGTGAGACACCTGTGATTTCCGCAGTCGGACATGAGACAGACACGACAATCGCTGATTATGTGGCGGATCTTCGGGCACCGACACCGTCTGCGGCTGCAGAACTTGCAGTTTATGACTATCGCTTGACAGAACGGACGATGATTGAATATCGTGAGAAAGCTACAAGACTTCTGGAACAGCAGATTCGTATGCAGCGTCTGCGTCTGCGGGAATATCAGACGAAGCTTATGTATCTCCATCCGGAAAATCAGGTGCGTGATTACAGACAACGCATAGTAGATTACGAAGAGAAACTGCGTCTTCTTATGGAGAACAGTCTGCAGAAGAATAAGATGCGCTTTACGGTTGATCTGGAGAAAATGAAGAAGCTGTCTCCGCTTGAAAAGCTGAATCAAGGATTTTCTTACGTAGAAACAGCAGACAGAAAAGCAGTGAAAAGAATCGGACAGGTAGACGTGGGAGATGAGCTTACAATCTATGTCACGGATGGTACGATCAAAGTATGTGCAGAAGAGACGAAGGAGGAGAGACATGGCTGAGAAAGAACAGACTCTGGAAAAGTTATTTACACAACTGGAAGATGTGATCCGGGAGATGGAGCAGGGTGAGGTCTCTTTGGAAGAAGCTTTTGCACTGTATCATAAAGGCGTGGATACACTTAAGATGTGTAATGAAAAGATAGATAAAGTAGAGAAAAAGATACTGGTGCTGGATAATGAAGGAGAAACGCATGAGTTTGAACAATAATTTTGCACAGTTACAACAGGAAAAGGTAATAGAGATAGAACAATTACTGCGGAAATATCTGCCGGTGCAGAGCGGTTATCAGAAGATTATCACGGAGGCTATGGAATATAGTCTGATGGCAGGTGGCAAGAGGCTTCGTCCGATGATGATGCAGGAAGTATTCCGGCTTTTTGGAGGAACAATGAAAGCGATCGAACCGTTTATGGCAGCAATTGAGATGATTCACACGTATTCCCTTGTGCATGACGATCTGCCGGCGATGGATAATGACGATTACAGAAGAGGTAGAAAGACTACCCATGTTGTGTATGGCGAAGATATAGGAATCCTTGCGGGAGATGCACTTTTAAATTATGCATTTGAGACTGCGTTTCACGCATTTGAGCTTTGTCCTCAGGACAGCCTTAAGATTGGAAAAGCACTTCAGGTGTTGGGGGAAAAAGCCGGCATTCATGGAATGATCGGAGGACAGGTCATTGATGTAAAAGAGACCGGAAAACAGATCGACAGGGAAGTATTGGATACGATCTATGAACTGAAGACGTCTGCACTGATCGAAGCATCTATGATGGTTGGAGCGATCCTTGCAGGTGCTACAGATGAGGAGCTTGAAAAAGTTGAGCAGATGGCATCGAATATCGGTATCGCATTCCAGGTGCAGGATGACATTTTGGATGTGACAAGTACGGAAGAAGTGCTTGGAAAGCCAATCCACAGTGATGAGAAGAATGAGAAGACTACATATGTAACTCTGTATGGTATAGAGAAAGCATCAGCAGTTGTAGAAGAAAGATCAAAAGAAGCAATTGCTCTTTTACATGAACTTCCGGGAGAGAATGATTATCTGGAAGAGTTGATCATCAAACTAATCCATAGAGTGAAATAAGAGAGGACGTTCGTGATGTTGGAACGAATTCAGAAAGCAAATGATATAAAGAATTTAAAAAAAGAGGAACTCCCGATACTGGCAGAGGAGATTCGTGAATTTCTTGTAGAGACGGTCAGCAAGACAGGTGGACATCTCGCATCGAATCTTGGCGTTATAGAGCTTACAATGGCAATGCACCTTGTATTCCAAATGCCGGAAGATAAGATTATCTGGGATGTCGGACACCAGTCTTATACCCATAAGATTCTGACCGGAAGAAAAGATGGTTTTGAAAACCTGCGTAAATACGGCGGCATGAGTGGGTTCCCGAAGCGTAAGGAGAGCGATTGTGATGCATTTGATACCGGACACAGCTCTACGTCCATATCAGCAGGCCTTGGCTATGTAAGAGCGAGAGACCTGAAAGGAGAAGACTATAGTGTGATTTCCGTGATCGGTGACGGTTCGATGACGGGTGGAATGGCGTTTGAGGCGCTTAATAATGCGTCCCAGTTGAACAGTAATTTTATTATTGTGCTGAATGACAATCATATGTCGATCTCTGAAAATGTCGGAGGAATGTCCAGATATCTGGCAAAGATCCGGACAGCAGATTTTTATACCGGGTTGAAGAAAGGCGTGACAACGACGCTTGAGAAGATCCCGAAGGTCGGGGATTCTCTGATCGAGCAGATCCGCCGGACGAAGAGCAGTATCAAACAGCTGATCGTTCCGGGTATGTTTTTTGAAGATATGGGAATTACATATCTCGGACCGGTAAAAGGACATGATCTTCCTACGCTTTGCCGTGTATTTTCCGAAGCACGGAGAATAGAAGGACCGGTTCTTGTCCATGTTCTGACGAAGAAAGGCAAAGGTTATACGCCGGCAGAAGAGCATCCAGGCAAATTCCACGGCATTAGCCCGTTTGACATTGCGACAGGTGAGGTATCAGAGAAGAAGAAAAAGGATACCTATACCGATGTGTTTGGAAAAGTTATGTGTGCAGAAGCAAAAGAGAATCCGGACATTACAGCAATTACAGCTGCAATGGAAGATGGAACCGGGTTGTCCCGTTTCCACAGTATGTTCCCTGATCGCTTTTTTGATGTAGGAATTGCAGAAGAGCATGCTGTGACATTTGCGGCAGGACTTGCAGCGGGAGGCATGCGCCCGGTTGTGGCGGTTTATTCTTCTTTTCTGCAGAGAGCATATGACCAGATTATCCATGACGTGGGACTTCAGAAGCTCCCTGTTGTATTTGCCGTTGACCGAGCAGGACTGGTCGGAAGTGACGGAGAGACACATCAGGGAATTTTTGATCTGTCATTTTTAAGCAGTATTCCGAATATGACAGTGATGTCACCTAAACATAAATGGGAACTGGCAGACATGCTTCGCTTTGCACTGAAATCTGACGGTCCGGTTGCAATCCGTTATCCAAGAGGTGCAGCGTACGATCAGTATGTTGAATATCGTGCACCGATCGAATATGGCAAAAGCGAGATGATCTGCGAGGAGAGTGGGATCGCACTCATCAGTATGGGACATATGTTTGAAGAAGCGGTAAAAGTACGAAAGAATCTCAAAGATGCAGGGTATTCCTGCACGCTCGTAAACGGACGTTTTGTAAAGCCGATAGATGAAGAATGTATTGCAAGGCTTGCAAAAAATCACAAACTGATCGTTGTACTGGAAGAAAATGTTATAACTGGCGGCTATGGAATGCAGGTGCTGGAATGTGCAGCGAGAAAACAGCTTTCCTGCCACGTTCTGCCGATTGCACTTCCGGATAATTATGTAGAACACGGAAGTGTGGAAGTGCTTCGCAAAGAGACTGGTATTGATGCACAGTCAGTGACAGAGAAAATCATGGAAACATATAAGGAGTTACAGATATGAAAGAACGTTTGGATGTCTTGCTTGTAAAGCGTAATCTGGCGGCGTCCAGAGAAAAAGCCAAGGCGATCATCATGTCCGGTAATGTCTATGTGGATGACCAGAAAGAAGACAAACCGGGAACATTATTTAAAGAAGAAAGCAAGATTGAAGTGCGCGGACATACACTGCCATACGTCAGCCGCGGCGGATTGAAACTCGAAAAAGCACTGAAGAATTTTGACGTTAGTGTAAAAGGAAAGACATGCACGGATGTCGGATCTTCAACAGGTGGATTTACAGACTGTATGCTACAGAATGGTGCAGTCAAAGTATTTGCGATTGATGTCGGACGTGGTCAGCTTGACTGGAAATTAAGACAGGATGACCGTGTTGTCTGCATGGAAAAGACAAATATCCGTTACGTGACACCGGAAGATATTGGGGAACCGGTACAGTTTTCGTCCATTGATGTGTCATTTATTTCGCTTACGAAAGTGCTTCTTCCGATCTACAATTACCTGACGGAAGACGGGGAGATTGTTGCGCTTATCAAACCACAGTTCGAGGCAGGAAGAGAGAAAGTCGGAAAAAAAGGTGTCGTAAGAGAACGAAGTACCCATGTAGAAGTCATTGAGATGGTTACGGCATATGCAGTTTCCATCGGTTTTGATGTACTGGAACTAGAATTTTCACCGATCCGCGGACCGGAGGGAAATATTGAGTACCTTGTACACTTGAAAAAAAGTAAAGGACAGGCAGAGATTTCAGAAAATTTCGATATAGAAGCAATAACAAAGCGTGCATTTGAATCCCTGACCAAATAATACAGGTAACAGATATGGAACATATATTCATTGTCACGAATGATGGAAAAGACAAAGATCATTCTGTGACAAGACACATAAAAAAAATAATCGAAGATTACGGCAAAACCTGTTCGGTTTGTCGTAAAGATGAAGAAAAGAAAATAATTGAAGAGAGTATTCCGGAGGGCATTGACTGTGTGATCGTAATTGGAGGCGATGGCAGTTTTATCGAAGCTGCAAGGATTCTGCATGACAGGGATGTTCCGATGCTTGGGGTAAATATGGGAACACTCGGTTATCTGACAGAAGTAGAGCTTGCAGATCTGGACGAATCCATTGAGAAGCTATTGAGAGGAGAATATACGCTGGAATCCAGAATGATGCTGGAAGCAGTATACGGAGCGTCTGTAAAGGACGTTGCACTGAATGATATTGTCGTATCAAGAAACGGTGGAATTCGCATCATTCATTTCCGTATATGGGTAAATGGAGAATTGCTGAACTGCTATGAAGCGGACGGAATCATTATCTCGACACCGACCGGCTCTACCGCATACAATCTCTCTGCGGGCGGACCGATCGTAGAACCGACAGCATCGCTGCTTGTAGTCACACCGATCTGTTCGCATGCACTGAATACGAGCAGTGTGATTTTATCCGGTGAAGATGAGATTGAGATTGAGATCGGAGAAGGCAGAAACGGTACAGAAGAGGAAGTGCTGGTATCCTTTGACGGAACCCAGATGCTTATGATGCATACAGGAGAGCGGATTACCATCCGCAGATCCGCTACCAGAACAGAGATCTTAAGACTGAATAAAGTCAGTTTTCTGGAAACATTGCGTAGAAAAATGAAAGGAAATTAATGGTCATGAAAGTAAACAGACATGCGAAAATTATTGAACTGATTAGTAAATTTCAGATCGAGACGCAGGAAGAACTTGCAGATCATCTGAATAAGGAAGGATTCAAAGTTACGCAGGCAACGGTGTCACGGGATATCCGTGATCTGAAGTTGACAAAAGTTCCGTCTGAAAATGGAAAGCAGTGTTATGCAATCCATCAGGGGACGGAAAATGGCATGAGTGAAAAATATATCCGTATTCTAAGAGACGGATATGTATCTATGGACATGGCACAGAATATTCTTGTGATCAAAACAGTTGCAGGAATGGCAATGGCAGTATGTGCTGCGCTGGATGCAATGAAATGGACAGAGATTGTCGGAAGTATTGCGGGGGATGATACGATCATGTGTGCAGTCAGAAGTGTGGAAGATACTGTGAAAGTGATGGATAAGATTCGAAAAATTGTCTTGTAGGAGGCTGCATGTTACAACGTTTATATGTGAAAAATCTTGCATTGATCGATGAGATCGAAGTAGAGTTAAAAGACGGACTGAATATTCTGACCGGTGAGACAGGAGCAGGTAAATCTATTATTTTAGGATCTGTCAATCTGGCGCTTGGAGCCAGATACAGCAAAGATATGCTCCGCAAAGGAGCAGAATATGGATTTGTTGAATTGAATTTTCAGATTGAAAATGCAAAGCAACTGCACAGGCTGAAAGAACTGGATGTCTACCCGGAAGATGGAATGGTAGTTCTCTCCAGACGTCTGATGGAAGGCAGAAGTGTAAGCCGGATCAATGGAGAGACTGTGACGATGACACTTTTAAAAGAAGTGGCATCGGTGCTGATAGACATTCACGGACAGCACGAGCATCAGTCACTTCTCTACAAGAAGAATCATCTGGCAATTGTGGATGCATTTGCCAAGGATGAAATCAGTGAACTGAAAAAAAAGATAACTGAAAACTACCGGGAGTACCGGAGCTGGATGAAAGAACTGGAAGAGGCAGATCAGGATGAGGCGTCCAGAGCCAAAGAGCTTTCTTTCCTGCAGTTTGAAACGGAAGAGATCGAAAAGGCAGAGCTTCGTGAAGGGGAAGATGTAGAGCTGGAGACGGCTTATCGTTTTATAGTCAACAGTAAGAAGCTCGCAGACGGGGCGGCAGAGGCCTATGCATTTACCAGCCAGGAAGAAGGAAATGCAAGCGAAAGCTTAAGCCGGGCAATCCGTGCACTTGGAGAAATCCGCGATTACGATGATACCGTGCAGGGACTTTTTGACCAGTTGTCGGAGATTGACAGTCTGTTAAATGATTTCAACAGAGATTTGTCTGAATACAGGGATTCCTGTGAATGTTCCGAAGAGGAACTTTATGAGACGGAACAGAGACTCAACGAGATCAATCATCTCAAATTAAAATATGGCAGTCAGATTTCGGATATTCTGTCATATTATGATGAGCAGCAGGAGAAAATAAAGAAGTTGGAAGACTATGAAAATTACATTCGCAGTTTGAATGAAAACTGTCAGAAAGCAAAAGAAAAGATGGAAAAGACAGCTGGAAAATTGTCTGAAATCCGCAGAAAACAGGCAAAAACGCTGGAGAAATCTATTGGGGAGAGCTTAAAAGAGCTGAACTTCGCAGATGTAAAATTTGAGATTCAGTTTCGCACTCTTGATGCATGTACTCCGGCAGGAATGGATGAAGTGGAATTCATGATTTCAATGAATCCGGGACAGCCGGTAAGACCACTTACGAATGTTGCATCTGGTGGCGAATTGTCGCGCATTATGCTGGCGATCAAAACCGTGCTGGCGGACAAAGATGACACAGAGACATTGATCTTTGATGAGATTGATGTAGGAATCAGCGGGCGCACTGCACAGAAAGTTTCCGAGAAAATGGCACTGATCGGAAGGAATCATCAGGTCATTTGTATTACACATCTTGCGCAGATAGCAGCGATGGCAGATCACCATTTCATGATTGAGAAGACAGTCGGCAATCTGGATACGACAACCGGGATCCACGAGCTTACTGAAGAAGAGTCGGTGGAAGAACTGGCAAGAATCTTAGGTGGGGCAAAAATTACAGATGCAGTCAGAGAAAATGCAAAAGAAATGAAGACACTTGCAAGACAGATGAAAGCATAGAATTGAAAAAGAAACATATACTAAGATGGATATTACATTTGTGATATCCATCTTTATTTATGTTATGAATTATGGCGATAAGTGCTGATATACGAATCGGACAGGAGTCAGCCTGCTCGATTTATTATAAATGGGAAAGGGCGAAAACTATGCGGAAATACTGGTGGCGTAAAATGTGGATCATAATACTTGTTTTTGTATTGTCAGTAGGTGGCAGCTATTCTTATATCCGATTAAGACAGAAAGATTTTGAAAAGGAGGTAAATGCCAGTCCGATGGACAAGAAGCTGGTGATACCTGGCGGGATGCCAATCGGTATTTATCTGGAGACAAAAGGTGTTATGGTGCTTGGAACAGATGCAATTGAGCGTGAGGACGGTGTGAAAGAGAATCCCTCCAGTCATCTTGTAAAGGCAGGAGATTATATTCAGAAGGTCAATAATGCAACAGTAAAGACTAAAAATGAACTGATCGAAGAGATGAAAAAACTGAAAGAAGAGGAAGTTGTCCTTACAATCCGGCGGAACCGTGAAAATATCCGGATTAAAACAAAAGCAGTCAGGGATGTAAAAAAAGAATACAAGCTCGGAATCTGGGTGAGAGATAATGCACAGGGACTTGGGACAATCACGTATCTGGATGCGGACAGCCATTTCGGAGCGCTCGGTCATGGTATTCATGATGTAGATACGAATAAGCTTTTAAGTATTTCAGAAGGCAGGGTGTATGCGACGAGTATTCGCGATATCCAGAAAGGAAAATACGGAACACCCGGCGGCATGGAAGGAATCATTGTTTACAATAACTACAATATCCTTGGAAAAATCAGTGAGAATACGGAAAATGGAATTTTTGGAAAAGTCGAACGGATTGATACGCTTTTTACGGAACAGAAGCCGGTAGAAACGGCAAAAAAAGAAGAGATCCGAAAAGGAAAAGCAAAGATCCGCTGTGCTGTAGAAGGAAAAGTCAAAGAGTATGAGGTGCGTATTCTGGAGATCAATACAAAAGCGAAAGAAGCAAATAAAGGAATACTTCTGGAAGTGACAGATCCGGAACTTCTGAAAGTGACAGGTGGCATTGTCCAGGGAATGAGTGGAAGCCCATTACTGCAAAATGGAAAAATTGTGGGTGCGGTGACACATGTACTGGTTAATAATCCGACAAAAGGTTACGCAATTTTCATAGAAAATATGCTCTCCCGGTAGAACATGGAAAATGAATGGAAAATGCAGTCGTAAACCGTCAGATTTTTACGACATTAAATTCTTGATTTACATTTTGGCACTCTTTATAATGACAATTAACAAAAAGAAAGAACCTGTGACAAACGGAAAGGGGGCATTTCGAGCAATGAATGAGATAAACGTAGCAATTGCTGATGATAATGAGAGAATTTTGGATTTACTTGGCGATATGATTGATGCGGATAAGGAATTGAAGCTGGTCGGAAAAGCCAACAATGGAGAAGATGCCTATGAAATGATCAGGCAGAAACAGCCGGATGTAGTATTACTGGATCTGATCCTTCCGAAGATGGATGGATTAAGTGTTATGGATCAGGTAAACAATGATCAGGAATTAAGAAAGCATCCGGATTTTATTGTGATCACGGCAATCGGACAGGAACGGATCACGGAAGATGCTTTCAAGAAAGGGGCAAGTTATTATATCCTGAAACCGTTCCACAACGATACGGTGATAAAAAGGATAAAAAATGCCGGAGAGAATATGACAAAAAATATAAAGCCGGTTGCGAAAGAAGGCGGTGTGCTTCCGGCACAGCCACAGATGCAGCTTGAAAACCGGGTAACAGATATGATCCATGAAATCGGAATCCCGGCGCATATCAAAGGGTATCATTACCTTAGAGATGCGATCATCATGGCAGTGGAAGATATGGATGTGCTAAATGCAATCACAAAAGTGCTGTATCCGACAGTTGCTAAGATGCATCAGACAACAGCAAGCCGCGTAGAGCGTGCAATCAGACATGCGATCGAGGTCGCATGGAGCAGAGGCAAACTGGATACACTGGATCATCTGTTTGGATATACGGTGAGCACTGGAAAGGGGAAACCGACAAATTCAGAGTTCATAGCACTGATCGCAGATACGATTCGATTGGAATATAAGAACAGATAACACTTTTCTTCCTGACAAAAATACGATATAATGATTGTATATCGTGGATCGAGAGGAAGGGAAGCAATATGAAAAAAATACTATTTGTAGCTTCAGAGTCAGTACCATTTATCAAGACAGGTGGATTAGCCGATGTAGTTGGATCACTGCCAAAGTATTTTGATAAAGATAAATATGATGTACGTGTTATGTTACCGAAGTACATGTGTATGAAAGAGACATGGAAAGAGAAGATGGAATACGTCACACATTTTTATATGGATCTGAACTGGAGAAAACAATATGTAGGAATTCTTCAGATGAAATATGAGGGAATCCTTTTTTATTTCATAGATAACGAATATTACTTTAATGGTTTCGCGCCATATGGAGATACCTATACAGATGTTGAGAAGTTCGCATTCTTCTCAAAAGCAGTTTTAAGTGCACTGCCGCTTATTGATTTCAGACCGGATATCATTCACTGTCATGACTGGCAGACAGGACTCGTTCCGGTATACCTTGATAATTTCCGCTATGGTAATGAGTGGTATAGAGGAATCAAGACGATCATGACCATTCACAATCTGAAGTTTCAGGGCACATGGGATACGAAGCGGATTCGTGACATCACGGGACTGCCACAGTATTATTTCGCGCCGGATAAGCTGGAAGCATATGAGGATGCCAATTATCTGAAAGGTGGAATTGTCTATGCAGATCGGATCACAACCGTAAGCAATACTTATGCAGAAGAGATTAAGATGCCATTCTATGGAGAACGCCTGGACGGTCTGATGAATGCAAGAGCGAACTGTCTGTCCGGTATTGTGAACGGAATCGATTATGAGGATTATAATCCGAAGACAGATCCAAGCATTGTGAAGAACTATGATGTATCGAATTTCCGGAGAGAGAAAATCAAGAACAAGACAGCGCTTCAGGAAGAACTGAATCTGGAGAAGAACCATAAGACGATGATGATCGGTATCGTTTCCAGACTGACTGACCAGAAAGGCTTTGACCTGGTAGCATATGTGATGGACGAGCTCTGTCAGGATGCTGTGCAGATCGTGGCACTCGGTACTGGCGAAGAACAGTATGAGAATATGTTCCGTCATTTTGCATGGAAGTATCCGGATAAAGTATCTGCGAATATTTATTATTCCGAAGAGATGTCGCATAAAGTATATGCATCCTGTGATGCATTCCTGATGCCGTCACTCTTTGAACCATGCGGACTGAGTCAGCTTATGAGCTTAAGATACGGAACAGTTCCGATCGTAAGAGAGACCGGAGGACTGAAAGATACTGTAGAAGCATATAATGAATATGAAAAGACAGGAACTGGATTCAGCTTTATGAATTATAATGCACATGAGATGCTTGGAACAATCCGCTATGCAGAACGTATCTATTATGATAAGAAGAGAGACTGGAATAAGATTGTAGAACGTGGCATGAAACGGGACTTTTCATGGAAGAATTCTGCAAAACAGTATGAAGACTTATATGAAAGCATGTAGAAGTTTGCAGGAGCATAGATCATGAAACATTCACAGGTATCATAGTGAATGAGTTCTAACCACAATATTATATAATAATGTATTAAAAAGAGAAAACATCCTTTCTGTTCATATGAATGAATATGAATGAGAAGGATGTTTTTCTTGCATTTTATGCAAATTTGTTTTATCGTATATAATAAAGCCTTTATAGGAATAATTATATATTTACATAGAAGGAAAAGGAGATTATATGAAGATTAAAGACATTTTAAAAGAAAAGACACCACACATATCTTTTGAAGTATTTCCACCGAAGACAGATGCCGGATTTGCAAGTGTATTATCTGCTACGGATCAGATTGGTGCATTAAAACCATCTTACATGAGTGTAACTTATGGAGCAGGTGGAGGAACCAGCAAGAATACGGTAAATATTGCATCACATATCAAGGACGACTTGGGACTTACCAGTCTGGCGCATCTGACATGCGTTTCTTCTACAAAAGAACATGTAGCACGCGTAATTGACGAGTTGAAGAAGAATAATATTGAAAATGTTCTGGCACTCCGTGGGGATATTCCGAAGGAATCTGAATTTCCACTTCCGAATCATTACAGATATGCATATGAGCTGGTTGAAGAGATCAAAAGCAAGGGTGATTTCTGCATCGGAGCTGCATGCTATCCGGAAGGTCATGTGGAAGCAGAACATAAGAAAGATGACATTTATAATCTGAAGAAAAAAGTAGACTGCGGTGTGGATTTCCTTACAACACAAATGTTTTTTGATAATACAATTTTCTACAATTTCTTATATAGAATCCGTGAAATCGGAATTACGGTTCCGGTTGTGCCAGGAATTATGCCGGTAACAAAAGGCAACCAGATGAAGAGAATCAGTGAGATGTCCGGAACAGTGCTGCCACAGAGATTCCGTGATGTACTGGATCGCTTCGGCGAAGATCCGAAAGCAATGCAGCAGGCCGGTATTGCATATGCAACCGATCAGATTATTGATCTGTTTGCAAATGGAATCAATCATGTGCATGTATATTCTATGAATAATCCGGCAGTAGCAACAGCAATTATGCACAATTTATCTGATATCGTAAAAAACGGATAGGTGTGATAGTGAATGAATAACAGAACCAAAGAAGCAATTCGCTATCTTGGATATGGAAGACAGGAAGCGGATGAACAGACGCTTGGATTGGTGGCAGATGCGTTCAGAGAACTGGATGAAACTGCGAAACCGAGAAGCATATATCGTACATTTGAACTTCAGTGGAAGCAGACAGATACGATCCGGATAGAGATGATGGAAATACATAGCAGGAATCTTTCAAAGAATCTGAAAGGCTGCCGTCAGGTCGTTCTGCTGTGCGGGACACTGGGGATTGAAGTGGACTATCTCATTAAGAGATATTCTTATACGGAAATGGCAAAAGCTGTTGTAATGCAGGCGTGTGCAGCAGCACTGTTAGAAGAGTATTTGGATGAATTAAAAATATATCCAGAAAATGAAAATAAACCATGGTTATGTAAAAGTATTAAAAATATTACTAGTCAATACGATGTTTTTGATGAGACATCATTGGTATTACCTCCGGCAGAAATAATTAAGTATTTTAACTTACAATTGAATATTTCTGATTTGTCGTGGGAAACTCAAGCTAAGGAAAAGGTTATATTATGTAATAATAATAGGAATTCATATTATATTGATCCTATTGGAGAAACTGTGTTTATTCGTAAAGATTATTATGATAAATTTGTTTTATCACATACTATTAAGTATTTTGCTTTTTCAGAAAGATTTATTCCAGAAACGGGATTTGCAGACGAAACTTCTTTGCATTTTGAAATTACTGATGGTCGAATTGTAAAAGAGATAAGAAATAATAATAGAAATCTTGTAATGAATAATATAGATAATGTTTTATGTAATAATTGTCCATATACAAATATAAAAAATAAACATAATAAGTCATTAGGAATGTTAAAACGTGATTTGAGAAGTATAATTCAGAATATATAAAATGTCATATTGTGAACATAGCATTTTGGCAGTATAATATATTATAGAATTTTCGAATAGGAGTTGACGGATAAAATGGAAAGAAGGAAAATCTTTAGCAGAGCAGAATAACTAGTGTGATTATGACATATATAAAACACCCAGCAGTAGGGATAGTGCGTTTTCGCACTATTTCTACTGTTGGGTGTTTTTGTTTTGTAGATTAACAAAAAAAGCATTGTATAGAAGTTTAGATACGGAGGACAAAAATGAAGTATTATAATTTGACAACACCTCAGAAGAATATATGGAATCTTCAGAAGTACTATGGAGATACAGCAATAGGAAACCAATGCGGAGCTATATTTTATAAAGAAAAACGGGATAATGATTTATTAAAAAGAGCTATATATAAGGTTA
>ENA-OPXH01001427-OPXH01001427.1-human-gut-metagenome-genome-assembly--contig:-NODE-1427-length-16443-cov-34.708262_pt1 | contig 16443 bp, 26 predicted proteins | sample MGYA00241521_ERZ502034 | MGnify/ENA primary metagenome ERZ502034 (study PRJEB25962, sample SAMEA2042103) | human gut metagenome | biome: human gut; feature: human-associated habitat; material: faeces... | reverse complement strand
GTCGTTTCGAACGTCGAGATTTTCGGTACACCCCATGCACTGCGCAGTGGTAAAGTGGTGACGCGTTGCAGTGGTACAGCGTTAGCACGTCAGTGTGGTATCGTGAGTGCGCGAAGTTAGTTGTGTCTAACTTAGTACTATAGTATTATATAAAATGTTCACAATTTGTTTACAAATTGTACACACGCTGGTCATAACTGACCTATATAATATACTTAAAGATAAAGGAAAGGGGTACTCAAAAAGAGTACTAAGGTGTTGAATATGAAACGTTATATACAACTAAATAATGAGGATTTTGTGCTAAAACAAGCTAAGGGGATTTTACATCCAAATAAACAGGTGCGCTTATTATCTGATTGTTACGCGAAACCTAGTTTAGTAAAACAAGCTATTTTTGATAGTTGGGTTGAGTGGGTCAAACAAGTTAATCTTGATAATGAAAAGTATATCTTGAAACATTTAACAATTGAGAGTTATAATTGTATGATATTTACATTAAGTATTGACGTATACAATCTTACAAGCCAATTAGTTGGTAAATTATATATTACTAAAACAAGACACGAGTTTTGGACTATCTAAGATAGTCGAGTCGGTGCAACTCCGACTCCCTTGTATCACTGATAGCAATATCAGCAAGTAACAAAATAAATAAGCACAAAAAAGAAACGGAGACAAAAAACTATGAGAAAAGAGAAAATGATTACAAGAACAATCGTAACAACTAATGCAGAGATTATGGCTTTTAATCTTGATACAAATGAGGTTATAACATTAAATGAGTCATATATCGGCGATTTAAGCGACAGGGATATCGAAAAGCAGTTTGCTATAGATTATGACAACAGTGCCAAATTCTTAAAACTTGTAAATGCAGAGAAATCTTCAAAGTTATATGGTATTACTGAAAAAGATTTTTTAGAAAATGCAGTTGAGCTTGACGAAAATAGAAAAGAGGTGAAATAATTTGACAGTGCAAGACATATATAGAGTACTATTGAGCACTGAAGAAATAGTTTTTAGTACAAAATATAGAATTGAAGAATGGAACGGTTTGGCTAAAGATATTCCGAATAGATATTTTGATTATTTGATAGATACTATTTATTCAGTAGACGACGAAGGATATAGTTGCATAATAATAGATTTAAAATCATAAAAATTTTTTTCACAGCCTAAGCGCAAAGCGCACAGCGTGGTGCAAGTCCACGCATAGGCTTTACAACTGAATATAGTAAATAATGAAAGAGGTGGAAAATGACAAATTTTATAAAACTAGGTACGTTAGTCAAGTTTAGCGCAACAACAAGGTTTTGTTTGCATGATATTCAGTATGATATTACAGAGTTTTACTCAAAATCACGGATTTTGGATAATAAACAGTTGTTAAAAATGAAAGTCGTGCAATTTAAAAGCGCAGGAAGAAATCTATTATATGTAGATATAGAAGAATAGAAAAGAGGTACAAAAACATGTTATACAAAAATAGAAAAATGTCACAGTCTGATATTGACGAAGTTTACGAAGATTTTGTCATAGAAATAGCAAATAAGGTTGCTAAACAGGTAAAGGGTAAAGTGTTTTATGGTTATGCCAGCATAGAGGATATGTGGTATGTCATAGTTAAAACACGTGAACTAGGCGAAAAGCGTTTTTTCCTTGATACACTCGATTATGATATGATGACTGGTGTATCATCAAAAGAAATATCGGACAAGATATTAAAGTTATATCATAAAATAGTTGAAAGGAGATTTTTTATAGTATGAGTAATAAAGAGATTAAGCAACGCTGTAAAATATTATACCATAGATATAGATTAGTCATAAAAATTATAAAATCATATTATTATAAAGACTCTATAAGTTTTAGAGCTGATATGCTATTACTAATAAATTGTATAAGTAGTTATAATTTTATGATATATGGCGATTTTGAATATTTAGTAGCATTGAATGATTATTATGAAATACAATGCATTGATATTATGTATGAACGCTTGTCATTAGAATTTAAAAAGAGAGGATTATAAAATGAATGAAAGACATCATAAATTAGAACGCATTATACGGATTGAATATAATCTTTTTGAAAGAATGTTTTGTGATAAATCTGAAAGAGGTAGAATCATAATACAGCATATTGCAAATTTATTGTATTACAAAATATATTATATGTATTATAATGGTATGATAAATGAAAGTGAAAAGCTTTTTATGATAAATTGTAATAATGCTTATTATATTTATCATATTGATTATATTGATAAATTATATTAAATATTGCACAAGTTTTCGTAAATTTTCGTAAATTATAGAAAACTGAAATGTGGAAAAGTTCATAAAATGTTCATAATTTAGACATAGCATAGCCACAGTTATACTGTACTATATAATATGTAAAGAGGTAATACATCTCTTACAATACATTTGCTTTAATACTATGATACCGCACTATTGCAAGACAATACGGCACTCAATGGTGCGGACTCCTCAAAGAAAAGGAAGTGATAAACAATGTTAGAAACTTTATATGCACAGCTTATCACAGACCCTAATACGCAAAAGGTTATAGTTGAAACTGATAGAACTGGTGCTACTATAGAAACTATATATCGTCAGGATTATAAAATTACAATTCGTCACAGAATGAACGATTTTATATCTTGTTGGATAGTCAAGAGATAGTAAGCTATCACTAAAACAGATTGCAAAAATCAACTTGGCTATTACACCTATTGGTGTTACAATTTTATTACAATTAACTTTACAAATCATAGCACAAAGAAAAAAGGAGAAAAAAGACTATGAGAAAGCCAATGGTTACACGTACAATTATTTCAACATCTATCACAGCTTTATGCGTAAATCCACAGACAGCTGAAACATTTGAGCAGGAGTTTACTCTTACTGGCAAGATTACTGACAAAGACAAGGTACTTAAGAGAGTATCAAAACTTTACAACACAGATGAATGCACTATTGTTGCAATTCGCAACCTCAAAGAGGTCAATGAACTTTATGGTATGGATGAAGCAGACTTTATCGCAGGTGCAAAGATACTTGACCCTGCTACACGTAAAGAGATTGAAATAAAGCAGGTAGACGCAGAATAAAAAGAAAAAAGGAGATAAAAAATCATGGCAATTACAATTAATACACAGTCAAGAGATTTTACAGAGGTAGAGCAGTACTTAATGACATTAGATAGAGGCATTAAATCACTCAAGGATGTGGAGGACAACACAAGCATTGCAGTGGCAGGCTACCTTACATTTACAGACGAAAAAGAGAATGGCGATAGTGTTGATATTTTATCAATCATTACTTCAGACAATGAAGTATTCTCTTGTCAGTCAGCAACTTTCAAGCGTAGTTTTGATAACATTACTAACATCATGCATGGTAAACAGTTCAGTGTTATCAAAATTAGTGGCACAACAAAGAATGGTAGGCCGTACATTGACTGCGCACTCGATGTAAAATCAGTAAAATAAAATTTTTTATCTTACTGCTGACCCTTGCTATTAAGTTAGCAGGGGTCTTAATAATTTAGAGAGGAGAATAAAAAGTATGGCAAAAAAAAGACTTACCAAAAATCAAAAAGTATATCAATCTATATTAGATAAAGCACGACATCAAGGTATCTCTACGCAAGGCTTAGAATCTTTTCCAAAAAGAATAACACAAGCTACTTTACAGAATTTACAATCAGAAATAGCACAAAGACAAAGTGCAGAAACCTATACAGTTACAGACAGCATTATTTCAAGATTGCAAGCTTTACCTAGTAAAAAGCAGACATACACACATGGTGGTGAAGCTATAGATTATAATCTCGAAAATTTTTATTATACTGTTTTAGGAATTATAAAACAAATGCAAGAAGATTTTGGAAGCGAACAGTATGAATATTACTTACAACAAAATGAAGAAGAAATTATATCAGCAATAGATAGTATAAATGAGAGTCTATATTCAGAAGTAGTGCAGGCAAAAACAGAAGATTTAATACCTTTATTATCAAATCACGATATGTCACGCATATCAGCAATACAATCTAATGATATTAATGAATATTTTGGATTTACTGATTTAGATAATATATGAGAAACTATAGAAAATTCATGTGTGATTTTGAGACTACAGTGTATAAAGGGCAAAAATCTACAGAAGTATGGGCGAGTGCAAGCGTAGAATTATATACAGAGAACGTTCAGATTTTTCATTCTATTGATGAACAGTTTAATTATTTTAAGTCGTTAGATTGTGACATAATAGCTTATTATCATAACCTTAAATTTGATGGCAATTTTTGGCTGTCATATTTATTAACGGATTTAAAATATGAACAGGCATACGAGTCATTTAATGAGGACGGCACTCAAGGCGAATTTATAAAAGAAAAATACATGAAAAATAATACTTTCAGATATACTATATCATCTATGGGTCAATGGTATATGGTTACTATTAAAGTTAATAATCATTTTATTGAACTAAGAGATAGCTTAAAACTATTACCATTTTCAGTAAAACAAATAGGTAAATCTTTTAAAACAAAACATCAAAAATTAGACATGGAATATAATGGCTATAGATATGCAGGATGTAATATAACTGATGACGAAAAACGTTATATAGCTAATGACGTATTAGTAGTTAAAGAAGCATTAGAACAGTTATTCAATGACGGTCACGATAAACTTACAATAGGTTCATGTTGTGTAGCGGAATATAAAAATTCTTTAGGCGCTTATGATTATAATGATTTATTCCCTGCGCTTGATGAATTTACACTTGATAAAAATATTTATGGTTCGTCAAATGCAGACGAATATATACGGCACAGCTATAGAGGGGGTTGGTGCTATTTAGTAAAAGGAAAAGAAAATATTGTTAGACATAACGGAGTGACAGCTGATGTAAACTCTTTATATCCTAGTATGATGCACTCGCAAAGTGGTAATTATTTTCCAATAGGTAAACCATATTTTTGGACTGGTAATATAATACCTAACGAAGCAATAGGTGAAAATAAATATTATTTTTTAAGAATAAAAACACGCTTTTATATTAAAGAAAATATGTTACCATTTATTCAAATAAAAGGTAATCATTTATATGAAGGTACAGAGTCATTAACAACTAGTGATATATTAGATAAAAATGGAAACTACAATAGATACTATAAAGATATTAATGGTAACATAAAAGATACTGCACAAATAATGACAGTAACAATGACAGATTATAAACTAATGTTAAAGCACTATGAACTAGTTGACTTTGAAATCTTAGACGGATGTTGGTTTTATTCTGATATAGGTATATTTGATAATTATATCAATCATTATGCAGAAATTAAAATGAACAGTAAAGGTGCAAAGCGTACAGAAGCTAAACTGTTTCTCAATAATCTTTATGGCAAACTTGCTAGTAGTTCCAATAGTAGTTTTAAAGTTGCGTATGTAAAAGATGATGATAGTATAGGCTTTTATATAGTACCTGCTAATAATAAAAAGGTGGGGCATATAGCCACTGGTAGTGCAATAACATCATACGCACGTAACTTTACAATCACAGCTGCTCAAAAAAATTACTATGGTGTAGACAAAGCGGGATTTATTTATGCTGATACTGATAGTATACATTGTGACTTCCCTGCTGATAAGATTAAAGGAATAACAGTAGACCCGGTAAAGTTTTGTTGTTGGAAATTAGAGAGCAGTTGGGATACAGCTATATTTACAAGACAGAAAACATATATAGAACACATAACACACAATGATTTAATCCCAGTGGATGAACCATATAATGATATTAAATGTGCAGGTATGCCACAGAAATGCAAAGATTTATTTAATAAATCAATGCAAGGATATAAAGTAAAGGAGAGTGATAACTATACACAAAGCGAATTAAAATTCTTAGAAACAAAAAGAGACTATAATGATTTTAAAGTTGGTTTATGTGTCCCTGGAAAATTACTGCCAAAAAGAATTAAAGGTGGTGTATTACTGGTGGACACGACATATGAAATGAGGTGAAATATTATGTTAAACAAATTATTGATTAAGCTATTAAATCATAAATTGAATAAATTAATGTTACAAAAATGTAAACAATGTACTAATACAAATAAGTGTTCTAATTGTTATATATTCTATAATAAAAAGGATATTGAAAATGTGATAATAGATTTAAAGTTGAGGAGTATATGAGCGTAATAGATTATTCATTAATATTATCAATAACGGTGGTATTACTTATAAAAATTATATTAATGGTAGCAAGAAAAATAAAGCAATATTTTATACACAAACAATGTAATTATTTATGCTTTGCTTGTAAGTATAGATATGAATGCGATGATTTTATAGGAGTGTAATAATATGAACGATAAAATGGAAAAAGTAGTGCAGGAACTACGCAAAAGATTTAGAGGTTCAATCGAGTTTTATGATATAACGTATATGGAGAAGTATAAAATAGAATATTGTTTAAATGGATTATACATTTCAAAGTTACTACCATACGATTTTATAAAGAAAAAAGATACAAGAGAAATTGTACTATCATTAAACATATTAATTGCAACAGATATACACAATCATTTTTACAAATAATATTAAATTGTTATAAATAAAAAACAAAAAGGCAGGAGTATAAACTCTTGCCTTTTCTATATCTATAACTATTGCAGAACACAAGCGCACAGCATTTACGACAATACATACTAGCGTTATCTTCCAAACGTGCTACCTAGCAGTATCAAGTGAACATACAACAGCAGATACCTAATAACTGATAGTCTTAAATAAGACTTCTTTGCATTTAAGGTTCTTAAATCTGAAACACCCTTTTTCAAAATAGTATCTTAACTGACTAATAAATAAATTATTCTGTTTTAACATGACATAATTAATATCATGGTCATTAACAGTGACACTTATTTTACTTCTAAAAGTACTATCTGCTTTATCATCAATATATAAAAATCCCTGCTCGCTGTATTGTTTCACAGCATAATCATGACTCATATATCTTAGTGTTGCAATATACTTTGCTTTTCCTACTGGTGTATCAATAAAAGCAGTGTTATCATTTAAGTACACATTTTCACTTGAGTATGCGACATACTGATTATTCTTAAATGCTCTATTGAAACCACTCTCTTTCTGCGCTTTACTAGCAGTTTCTATAAAACCACTTTCCAGTACAAATCCGTCTCCCTTTAAGAAATTAGTTTCACTGTTTAATCTTTCAGATATTCCCAACTCTACATAATAAGGGTTAATAATACTAACTGCATTACTTAGCATATATACTGGCAGGTATCTTGCCTGCTCTCCGTGACCTCTTGCTATACTTGTATGCACACTAATAAATTTTCTTATTTCATCACTACAGTAGTGATTAGTTTCGCTCTGAAATTCATCAAATAACATACTATCAGTATCACTAAGTAAGTGACTATATTTTTTCAACTGGTCTGCACTATTTAAACTAATAGCATAACCACAATGTTGTTCATTTAAAAACAAACTATGATAGATACCACTTGCACAACGTTCACTTTCCATAGTATAATTTCTAAAGAATAATGTTTGTAAATCTTTAAAGAACTTATTAGATACATCATCAAGCTCATAATTGTACCTATAAATTAAACAGAATTTTTTACCATACTTTAGAAATCTATTGATTAATAGTCTACCAAAATAAGTTGTCTTACCACCACTTCTATTAGTGGTACATAAAAATAGTTCAGGCTTTAAACCATTTATATCTTTCATTGAAAGTAATTTAGTTCCGTCATAGTATTTATTTTCACTCATATTATTGTACTCTTTTTCTTAAAATTGCCTATATTTATCTCAATTTATTATAACATATATATTGCAAAATTTCAAGTAATATGATATAATTAAAAAGAGAATAAAAGAAAAGGCGGTGAGGGTATGGATACAATGCAGATGATTTTGCAGGCTATTACAACAGTTGGCTTTCCGATAGTAATGTGCTTATGTTTAGCATGGTACTGTATGAAACTTAACGATAGTCACAAGACAGAAACAGATAAGTTTACGTCAGCATTAAATGAAAATACACTTGTATTACAGAAATTATGCGACATTCTGAATGTAGAAAGAAGTGATAAGAATGAGTAAAGTTGACACTTACACAGATTATATGATTGCAATAGCAAATGACAATTCACATGGTTATTCACAGATTAACAGAAGTGGAAATCCAGACTTTGATTGTAGTTCATTAGTTAGTCACGCACTTGCTAAAGCAGGTTTTAATGTAAATGTGAACAGTACAACGAGAAACTTGCATGAACAGTTAAAACGTTGTGGCTTTACTTCATGTAACAGACCTTTTCAAAAAGGTGATATTCATTTAGCTGTAGGACATCATGTTTGTGTTTCAACAGATAGTGAACATATAGTTCATGCAAGTATTGACGAAAATGGAACTACAAAAGGACGTAAAGCAGGAGACCAAACTGGAAAAGAAATATGTATAAGAAAATATTACACACCTAGTTATGGTTGGAGTTATCATTTACGTTATAACGGAGACAAAGGAAGTGCAGGTTATAATATGAATTTATTGAAAAGAGGTTCATCAAATAATGACGTAACAGTATTTGAAATACTTATGACAAAGTTAGGATATTACACTGGTAGTATTGACACAAAATATGGTACAGGTTGTGTAAGAGCATGTGAGAATTTTCAGACAAACTATGGATTAACTGTTGACGGTAAGTGTGGTAAAAACACATGGAATAAACTTTTTAGTTTAGGTATAAGATAATGTCATGGATAGTTAAAGTAGGAGTAAGAGCATATTTAACACAATCTGAAATGGAAAACAATGCTACCGAATTTTATGGATATTTCAACAGTAAAGGTTTTACCATTGAGAGCGTAGCAGGGATGTTAGGAAACTTACAGCAGGAGTCAAACATTAACCCAGGAATGAAACAATCAGCAAGTGCAAGCAGTGGTTGGGGTTTAATACAGTGGACGCCTAGTAGAAACCTAACAGATTATGCAACTGCACACGGCGCTGATTGGTCTACTGGTGAAATACAAACACAGTTAATGTGGGATGAAATAATAAATGGTTATGGTAGTCAATGGAAACCTAAGCCGTCACTGGGATATGGTTATACTGGTGCAGAGTTTTCGCAACTAACTGATGTTGCAGAAGCATGTAAAGCATATTTATATGAAAGAGAACGTGCAGGAACTGAAGCATTAAGTAACAGATTAACATATGCTAGTAACTGGTATGAATACCTAACTGGTGTTACACCACCTACACCACCTACACCACCTACACCGACTAAACGAAAACGTATGCCAGTTTGGATGATGTGCAGACCATTATTTTAAATAGAAAAGAGGTGAGAAAAATGGCAGTACTTTCACATGATGATTTTATGAGTGCAGTAAAAGGATTAGCAGGAGATAGCGCTGATGATAATACGCTTACCATGATTGAAAATTTTACTGATACATTCAATGACCTTGAAGCACGTGCAAGTGATACTACTGATTGGAAAACAAAATACGAACAGAATGACAATGAGTGGAGAGAAAAATATAAAGCACGATTTTTTGAGGGCAAAGAGGGTACAGACCCTAATGAAGTATTAAGGAAACAAAAGGAAGATATTACTGATGACGGTAATGACATTTCCTTTGATGATTTATTTAAAGAAAGAGAGGGCTAAGAATTATGGCTACAAAACCAAAAATTAAGACACTTACTAATTCAAGCGTTGATATTTTAAATGCAATAAGAAACAACGCAAGCACAAACTACAGAGATTATGTGCCACAGGCTACAGCTGACTCTGACTCAATCAGGGAAATTGGCGCAGTAATTATGGACTATCCTGCTTTACAGAATGAATTTTTATCTGCTCTTGTAAACAGAATAGGTAGAGTAATTTTAACAAGCAAATCATATGACAATCCATGGGCTATGTTTAAAAAAGGTATGCTCGAGTTTGGTGAGTCTATCGAAGAGGTATTTGTTAATATTGCTAAACCGTTTCAGTTTGACCCACAGGTTGCAGAGTCCAATGTATTCAAGCGTGAAATTCCTGATGTACGCAGTGCGTTTCATATCATGAACTATCAGAAGTTCTACAAAGCTACAATCTCAAATGACCAGTTAAGACAGGCTTTTCTGTCTATTGATGGCATTACAGATTTGATTGCTAAGATTGTAGATGCTATGTATACTGGTGCTAACTATGACGAGTTTCAGACTATGAAATATATGCTTGCAAAGCATATATTAAATGGACTGATGAACCCAGTTACTATTCCTGCTATTAACAGTGCAAATATGAATAGCATTGTTAGTACTATTAAGGGAGTATCAAACAAGTTTACTTTCCTTAATTCAAAGAATAACCTTGCAGGAGTTATGAACCATACACCTAAACAGGAGCAGTATTTGTTAGTCAATTCAAAGTTTGATGCTACCATGAATGTTGAAGTACTTGCAAGTGCTTTCAATATGGATAAAGCAGAGTTTGACGGACATCATGTACTTGTAGATAGTTTCGGTGATTTAGACATTGAGAGATTAAATATTCTCTTTGCTGATGACCCAACCTATACAGAGATAGGAAAAGAAGAACTTAAAGCACTTGACGCTATTCCTTGTGTAATGGTAGATAGTGACTGGTTTATGATATTCGACAACTATCAGAACTTTACAGAGCAGTACAATGGTGAGGGTCTGTATTGGAACTACTGGTATCATGTATGGAAAACATTTAGTGTTTCTCCGTTCTCAAACAATGCAGTATTTGTTGCAGGTGTACCTGCGGTAAAGAAAGTTGCAGTTACTCCGAGTAATGCTACAGTTAGTGCAGGTGGTCAGTTACAGTTGAGTGTTACTGTTGATACTGATAACTATGCACCACAGAGCGTTATTTGGAGCATTGAAGAAAAGGATGCTAAGGCTAGTATTTCAAGTACAGGTATGCTTAAAGTTAATAGTGATGCTACAGCAGGAGATATTACAGTTAAAGCTACTAGCACGTTTGATAGTACTAAGTTTGGCGAAGCAACTATCACAGTTGCATAGATTAAATATAGCAGGAGAGTGTAAGTGCTTTCCTGCTATTGTAAAGGTGGTGAAGATATGCAGATACAACCTAATAGTGCTATTAAATTATGCAGGGGTGTACCAATAGACAGCAGTTATAAAGATACTATTTACTTTACAAGCAGAAGCGCGCAGAAAACTTATTTTGAGAGTAAAGTTAGTAAGACTATGGATAAAGCTAGTTTTCAGAGAATTAATGGGCAACAGGGTGTTGTGAGAATGAGTGCCAGTGCTGAGAGCATTTATGAATGTAATTATATGATGTTTCAAAATACTAACTATGGTAGTAAATGGTTCTACGCTTTTATTACTAATATTGAGTATGTAAACGATAAAGTTAGTAATGTATATTTTACTATTGATGTTATGCAAACTTGGTTTCTTTTTGACTGTACTCTTAAAGAATGTTTTGTCGAGAGAGAACACAGCATGACAGATGTTATTGGCGATAACTTAGTGCATGAAAACGTTGAACTAGGAGACTATGTTAGTAGTTCCTTTGAGCAATTTACATCATCTGAAACTACTAGTGGGAACACAAATATTATAGCACCTTTATCAATAGTTGTTGCTTGTACGTTTAACAAAGATTATACGGATGTCGCTGGCGGCTATTATTCAAATTTATACAGTGGCTTAAATTTTATAACGTTTAACAATAATTCAACTGGCGCACAAGAATGTAGTGAATGGCTGTCAAATGTGCCTAGTGCGAAATATGACGGAATAGTTGCTATATTTTTAATGCCTACTAATTTTATAACCAAGGTAAATGGTGGCAATCAAAGTTATACTTCTACCATTCAAAAACTTATTATAAATATGTTTGGCACAGACGGCTATCAAATTAAAAACAATAAATTATATACTTACCCGTATAATTTTTTATACTTAACAAATTTTCAAGGCTCTTATGCTGCCTTGCATTATGAGTATTTCAGTGACAGCGTTTGCAATTTTACTATAGTAGGCGATATGACTTGTAATCCTGAAATTGTAGTTATACCTAATAATTACAAAGGTGTTACTGCAAACTATGATGAAAAAATGACATTACAAGGTTATCCACAGCTAGGATGGAGTACTGATAGTTTTAAAGCATGGCTAGCTCAAAGTGCAACAAGCGTAGTTGGAAATGCTATGAGTACATCAATGTTTGATAGTGCATATGCTAATAGAACAGCTACGCCAGGGAGATATATACCTAGTGCTATGGGTGGTGTTGGTGCAGGTGTGAATATTTCAAGTACTCCTAATCCCTTAGCTTTGACAATGACAGGGGTACATGTTGCCAATGCAATACAAAATATAGCATATCATAGTGCTTTACCACAACAGGCACATGGTAGTAATAATGGAAGTATTTTATCTACCATAGGTTTAATGACTATTGGTGTAATGAAAAAACATATAAGAGAAGAATATGCAAGAATAATTGATGATTATTTTACTGCTTATGGTTATGCAACTAATAGAGTAAAAATACCTAATATAAGCGTAAGACCACATTGGACATATACAAAAACAATAGGAAGTAATGTAGTTTCAAAAACATGCAGTAATAATGATGTAACCCTTATCAATACTATTTTTGATAATGGTATTACATTTTGGAAAAACGCTGATGAAATAGGCAACTATTCATTAGATAACAGTCCTAATTAGAAAAAGAGGTGAGATAATGAGTAGAAAAGGAAGAAAAGCACAGAGTGAAGCGTTCTTACAAAATCAGAGAACATATTTACAGTATGTTAATAGGCTTACTGAATTAAGCATTTCAATGTTTGACTGGCAGAACTTACCTGATACCATTGACGCAAGATTTTTAGAGTTAGCTCTTTTCAATGACGGAATGGCTGTATTTTTTAAGGATGAAGTCATGGGTTATTTAGGATTACAAGTTATGATAGGTGGAGCACTTGATGTTTACAGAATACCTATTACTCGCACAGCCTTTGCACAAAATGGTTATCAAATGAAACTCGACCCTAGTAACAGTGTCATTATTTTTAATAATATGCTACACACTAACAGTATACTTGACGTGCAGGAAATGAGCAAAAGATTGTATGAAATACAGAGGACTATTGATGTAAACGTTATACAGCAGAAAACACCTAAGATTATTACATGTACTGAAAATCAGAGACTTGTAATGAAAAATCTATATGCGCAGTATATGGGAAATGAACCATTTATTTTCGGTGATAAGAATTTAGATTTAAGTGGCATTAAGACTCTTGATACTACAAGTCCATATGTTGCCGATAAGCTGTATGATTTAAAAACTCAATACTGGAATGAAGCATTAACGTACTTAGGTATTAGTAATGTTAATACAGTAAAGAAAGAGAGAATGATAACTGATGAAGTACAAAGAAACTTAGGTGGCACAATTGCTAGTAGGTATTCAAGACTGTTTATGAGACAGCAGGCATGTGAGCAGATTAACAAAATGTTTGGATTAAACATTAGTGTTGATTATAGAGAGGACATGCAGGTACTTGATACTTATAACGCTAATGAAGCAAATTTAAGTAACGAAATTGATATAGATAAAGGTGGTGAGAATAATGAGTAAGTATACAACAGAAGTGCGATTTATTTGTGAAAATAGTGCAGGCTTGAGTGAGAGTGAGGGTGCAGATAATATTGATAGTATTTTAGATAAGTGTTGGAATAAGGTTTTTAACTTTGACTTTCCTATCTTTGATGAAAACTATAGACAGGTTTTATGCAGGAAGATATTGAAACATTATTACACAAGAGAGATTGCACATGAAACTGTAGGCAGGTGGAAACTTGCATTAAATGCTAAGCTCAATGAGATTATGCCTTATTACAATCAATTGTATAAAAGTGAGTTGCTTGAGTTTAATCCTTTTTATGATGTTGATTTGACTAGGAGTAGAGAGGGTAGCGGTACAAGTAATAGGACAAGTAATAATACAGAAACTAATAGTGGTACAAGCAAAAATGTTAGTAGTGGTAGTAGTACAAATAATACTGATACCTTGAATAGATTTAGTGATACTCCGCAGAATAGTATGGATACACAGGGTATTGCTGATAGTGTACCTTTAACTACAGTTACTAAAGTTAATGAAGATAATACGACTACTAATGAAAGTACAGATACATTGACAAGAAATGATAGTAAAACTGGAAATGGTACAGAAAATATTAATAATACTGATAAATATATTGAGACAGTAAAAGGCAAACAAGGTACAGAAAATTATAGTAGTTTATTAAAGAAATTTAGAGAGACTTTTCTCAATATTGATATGATGATTATTGAGGATTGCAGTGATTGCTTCTTTACTTTATGGTAAAGAGAAAGAGAGGTAATAATGGACGCAAATTATAGAGACTTAACAGAGTTTAGGTTTTGGTGCTTTAAAGTGCTACCACTAGTGTATGATGATGAATTAAGTTATTATGAAGTTATCTGCAAATGTGTTGACTATATTAATAATTTGATTGAAAATGATAAAGCTATTAGTAATGATGTTGAACAGTTAAAGCAGGAAATGAAAAAGGTGCAGGAATGGATTAATAACTATGATACTAGTTTTGCAGAAAGTATTATTAGAGAGTATCTTGCAACTATGATATTTGTTACTATTAGTGACAGTGGATATATTATTTATAATATTCCTGCTAATTGGAAAAGTATTACATTTAATACTACTGGATTGGATATTGAAAATAATATCGGTGTTGGTAACTATGACTATGGTCATTTAGTATTAAGCTATTAAGAAAGAGAGGTAAAAGTAATATGAGTAATGGATTAATTAACAGACAGTATGTTGGTGCTAGATATGTGCCGAAAATTATGGGTGAGTGGAATAAGGCTTTACAGTATGAAGCGTTGAGTGTGGTAACTTATATGGGCAATAGCTTTACGAGTAAAGTGCCAGTGCCTGCGAATGTGGAAATTAATAATACAGATTATTGGGTTAATACTGGTAATTATAATGCACAGGTTGAAGAGTATAGAAAAGAAGCCCTTGAAGCTAAACAGCTTGCAAATAATACTAGCACTGATTTACAGACCTTTAAAAAAAATCAGACCAGTACTAATAATGAAATTAATAATAAAATTGTGTCAACAACAAGTGCATTAAATAATTTAAAAAATGTTGTGTTTGATGGTAATACTCCTAGTGTTATTACAGTTGCCAAAAGTGGTGGAAGATTTCATACAATTAATGAAGCTATTACATTTGCAAAGGGATATTGCAGTAGAACGAACAGAGTTACAATTTTAATCTGCGGTGGTGTATACAATGAAAGTATTGTACTTACAAAAAATCCAGGTATAGACCTTATCGGAATTGATATGCCAGAGATTGTAAGCGATGCCGCATATCCTAATGGTGCCGCAAATCTTTATGGTGATACTTATATTGAGGGTATATTTTTTCATTCAACAAATGAAAGTGCTTATGCCTTGCATCTCGATGGAAGTACCGATACAAGTTATGGTACTACAGTAACTGTTGTGAATTGTAAATTTACTAGTGAGCATGAACCAGCGTTAGGCTGCGGATGTACAAGAGGTTGCAATTATACTTTTAAGAATTGTGAATTTTATGGTAGTGATGGTATTTATGTCCATAATGAAGCTAGCGCAAACGTTTCTAAACAGTTCTTTAATGCAATAGGATGTAAAATAAATGGTTCACAACATGCCGTTGCTGTTGATGATGCCGCTCGTTTAAATTTTGGCGTTACTGGCTCACCTTTAGTACTTAACTTTGCTGGCTCTTATACATCCAATATAAATAGCATGCTTAAATTTAGATTAACAAGTTCTCAAGAATATGGATACATACCCGGCGACTCGAAAGGTGTCTCACTTTCAGCCGAGTCTACTACACAAATAGTAGCCCTTGATTATAAATATCAAGGTGGTTACACTATAACAGTTTCTGCACCTACCTATGAAAACACTGGAGCTATATATATTCCAGTAGAAAACGCTAACTTATTCGAATGGACAGTAACAACAACAGTACCAGGAACTGGCAGTTACCCTTCAACAGTTACAAGTGTTGGTGCGCACTGGTTGACAGTGACACTAAATAGTGGTACCTGGAGTGGAAAAACAATACAGGTAGACTTGAAAGGTACAAGATGATTTAAAAAATATAACAGAGGGAGTGGTACAATAGTATCACTCTCTTTTCTGATACCATGCTAACGCTGTACCACTGCACCGCGTCACTACTGTACCACTGCGCAGTGCATGGGGTGTACCGAAAATCTCGACGTTCGAAACGAC
>ENA-OPXH01001418-OPXH01001418.1-human-gut-metagenome-genome-assembly--contig:-NODE-1418-length-16529-cov-2.597851_pt1 | contig 16529 bp, 14 predicted proteins | sample MGYA00241521_ERZ502034 | MGnify/ENA primary metagenome ERZ502034 (study PRJEB25962, sample SAMEA2042103) | human gut metagenome | biome: human gut; feature: human-associated habitat; material: faeces... | reverse complement strand
AATATAAAATACTACCTCGAATATAAATAGATAATTATTTTTTATACCTCTACTACAAATATATAAAATGTTTCCTTCTTATCGTATGTTAATTATACAAATTATTCTTGCTATATCTTCATTATATTAAAAACATATACAATGTACAATAATAGCAACTGCCTCATCGACTCGCCTACATATACTCATTGTGTAACAATTTTAAAACGTTTTTGTTCAAACTTTATCTGCAAAAAAAACTTCGGGAAATAATATAAATTTCATATTCAACAATTATTTTTGTCATAAATAACTTATTATGAAATTTATTAAAACCTTATTTACTCAAACACGTATCATCCTAATTACTCTCCTTACGGTTATATTACTATTTACACTCACCGGAGAAAAAGTAGCTCGTTTCGAACAATCAGGGTGGGATGGCAGAGAATATCGTGAAATGGCTCAAACCTTTAGTGAAAAGATAAATGGTGACTCATACAATACATATAAAATACAGCGTATACTCCCTTTTGCTCTTATCAATACTATATTCAATATTTTCGGATGGGACAAGAGCAATACCCAGATAATGACTGCTATGATTGTATTATGCATATTGGCTGTCATTGTAAGTCTTATCTACTTTTTTAAAACGAGCAACACATTACAACTCGACACAACCCTCGAAATTATAGCTTTTTCAGCTATCTTCTATAACTATCCTATTCTAAAACATCTCGGCTACTACCCTTTTCAAACTGACATATTCGCTTTTATGCTCGGTATAATGATATTTTATTTCTTCATCAAAAGGAAAAAATGGCTTATCGTCCTCACCGGAATCATTGGTGCATTCATTTGGCCCACTCTCCTGATAACATCGTTAACATTAGCTTTTTTCAGTCCAAAAGCAAGCCCATTAATATGTCAAAAACTATTGAACAGAAAAAACGATATACTACTAATCCTATGCAAAACTGGAGCTATGCTAATCATACCGGCACTTTGCTTGTACCTATATCTCAGGCATGGAGATTTAAAAGCCTTATATGCTTTCAATGTTGCAACATACGACCATATATACATTTTGATACTCTCATTGATAGCACTTTCTATTTATATATATCGAACAATTAAAATATTTCATTTTAATATTATATATACAATTAGAGATTTTTTCAGACAAACAGGATTTTCCAATTTTATTCTTCTTATCGCTATTTATAGCTCGGTTTATATAATAATCCATCTACTTGCAAAAGGTGAGAGCAATTTCGATTTGCAAGCTTTAATTGTTCAGACATCCTTACGTGCAATTGCCAAACCCATCGTATTTTTAGAAGCACATTTCATTTACTTTGGGCCTATTGCCCTATTAATCATATTTTTATGGAAATTTTATATCTCATATATTGCAAAATATGGTTATGGATTCATATTCATCATATTTTCTCTCATTATACTGTCTCTTAACAGTGAAAGCCGTTATATGATAACACTACTACCCTTTGTATCATTCCCGATATGTTTAATTTTAGAAAAATATAATCTCAAAAAAAGTGCAGGCTGGTTATTTGCTTTCGCATCCATTATCATATCTCGCTTTTGGTTGACTATCAACGTCCCAAGCATAGAGCAAGAATTTATTGCCGAAAATTTCTTGGAATTTCCAGCACAACGATATTTCATGAATTCAGGTTCCTGGCAAAACTGGACAACTTATTTTATATTCATGACCATTACTATAATATACGCATTTTTAATATGGTACGGTTATCGCCACAGATGGTACACTCGTCCACAAAAAAAGTAGCTCCACTCACGTTGGAACTACCTTTCTCATACAATTGACATACAAAGTATCAGAATAGAACAACTTTATGAGTCACTCCTTTAGTTTTCACTATATACAATCCTTTAGCAAGAGCAACAGAAACTTTCTGAGAATCACAGAAGGTTTTCTGTACTAAAACACCTTGTTGATTATAAACTTCTATTTCTGTTCCGATTGCACCCTTGACATATATATATCCGTTAGCAGCATATACTTCCGTTTCTGCTACCATATCAGTCTCCATCGAAACTGTTTCAGAAGCCTTTATTTCAACAGGAACCAATTGCGTCTGAGACTCACCATTTCTCTCATAAACTAATACAACTCCCGTTATGTCCTGTTTTCCAACCGGTATATTCTGACCAACACAAGCCAAATCATTATACTGTATACGAACCGGCAGATTTTCATAGCCACTCAATGAATAATTTGTACTAATTTCAAAGACTCCGGTTTCCACAAATTCCACCCCTTTGACCTGAATTAGTTTACCTTGATCTCTTACCGCGATTTCCGAAGGATTCTTTACTTCTGCAATCACCTTTTTACCTGACTCCCCTTTTACAGCATCAGAAACAGGAACAAATTGTAACATGCCAAAATATTCCGATAACGAACCTTGTATCAATGCTATTTCATCTCCAGATACATAATTACCCTGAATTATCCCACTGGCATCATCAATTAATATAGCTCCACTATCATCTTGTATATATTTAACATTTCTCGATGATGAAGATAAGGTTACTATGGCCGTTCCTTTGAATGTGTATACAGTATTATCTCCTTCCTTATACAATGAACGTAATTCAGCAATATTAGAAGCTGATAATTTCTTACATGTCCCTATCAATTCTACTTCTACACTCTCAGCACCGCTACTGGTTAATGTCAAGGTTGCCTTATGATTTCCCATAACAGAAGGCCGATAAGCGACTGTCAACGACCCACCGGCAGATGTTAACTCTCCTGAGGTAGTAAAATTTATTTCATCGGATAAGTGAACCGAAATATCATCTGTCAAATCTGATGCCATAATATCCAATGATAAAGATTTTGTCCCACCACTCTCCACTGCGCCAAAATCTAAAGAAGATACAGCACTGATTGTTGGTGTACCATCCGCTTCTATTTGAGTAACTACCACATCATCAATAAAAAAACGCTTTTTACTAGCTGCCGACGCAACAAAAGCAATCTTATCTGTCGCTCCAGTCAACATTCCTGTCACTGTAAATGTCTTCATTTTACCAGCATCACTATCTACCTCTGGAAGTCCCGTTACTGTTTCTATCTCCAAATCATTCAGCAATATCTTTATATCTGTTTTATCTCCATCCCACGTACATGCTTTAAATGTCATTGTAAAAGCTCCTGCTTTTGCTTTTCCCAATAAGGGAGTTACCAATTTACCCATTTTAGAACTCGAACCAAGTTTTACCACTCCAGCTGCAGCATATCCATTTTCGGCTATCCAACCAGAATTCCCCAAATCCAATTTTCCATTAGCTGTCGATCCGCTTGTCCCAAACACACCATCAGCGGCTATCACATTAAAATCCTCACTTAATATCACCACCTCTTTAGCCGCCAACTGACCCAAACACAAGCACGTCATCACAACAGCAACTACACATTTCAAGTAAAATTTTTTCATAATCATACTTTTAGCTAAATTATATACTTATACATTTAAACTCAAGACAAAAATATCGGGAAGATGTAACAAACAAATGACAAACATTCTACCTTACGATTTCATTCTCATATCATTTTAACTTCATCATGACATTTCACAACAACACTATACAATAACTTTATCAAAATTATAAGAGGTTATATGACCGACTTTTCCTATATTTGGAAAAAAGAGAATTATGGAAGATAGTAAAATTGTCGTATACAGAACATTTCAGAATGTATATGAAGCCCACGAAGCAAAAAATATACTTGAAGCAAACGGAGTACCTTGTTTTTTGTCAAACGAAAACATGTCAACACTCTATCCTATTTTCAATGAAGATATAAGTGGAGTCCGATTACAACTATTTGAAAAAGACATTTCTATAGCTGACCAAATTTTGGGCAATTTTATAAAAGAATAAAATTGTTTCCCAACTATAATAATAGGAAACAATACTTCTAAGAATAATTCCAACCATAATCTGAAATCAATGGTAAAATACTTTATAGCAGCCTTACTCATATCAGTAGCTTGTACACAAGTGACTAATAAAAAAACATCTGCCAATAAAGAAATAGAAGCAATAGAATTTCCTGTTGCCGACACTCTTATTTTGTTATTTGGAGGTGATGCCATGCAACATCTGCCCCAAATTAACTCTGCTCGTACCGATGCAGGATACGATTATACATCCTGTCTGGCCCCAGTCAAAAATATCATATCCCAAGCTGATATTTCAATAATAAATTTTGAGACCACATTGGGGGATAAACCATATACCGGCTATCCGCAATTCAGCTCTCCCGACGAATTCGCCAAAGCATTAAAAGAATGCGGATTCGATATCTTCCTGACAGCAAATAATCATTGTCTCGACCGTTACACCCAAGGAGCTCAACGTACTCTTAACCAATTAGACTCTCTATCTATCACTCATATAGGAACTTATCGAAATTCCGTGGAACGACAGCATAACTATCCCATGATAAAAACAGTCAACAACATCCACATCGCATTTCTTAACTATACATACGGAACAAACGGTATTTCCCCTCAAGCCCCTTTTGTTGTAAATCTTATAGATACACTCCTAATAAAGCAAGATATAAACTCGGCTCGAAATAAAGGTGCAGAATTGTTAATTGCTTGTATGCACTGGGGAGATGAATATCATCGGTATCCGAACAAAAATCAAAAAATACTGGCAAATTGGTTAGAAAAAAACGGAGTACAACTCATTATCGGATCACACCCTCATGTTGTACAACCTATCGAATTACACACTGATTCAGCAGGTTCTGCTCAATCTCTCGTAGCCTATTCATTAGGAAATTTTGTTTCTAATATGCAAAAAAGATATTGTGACGGAGGAATTATGCTAAAAGTGAAAATCTGTAAAGAACACGAACAGATTCGAATCATCTCAGCCGGCTACATCTTGCATTTTACTCGTCGTCCGGCACATGGAGCAGGTCCAGGATACGAAATATTGCCTCTCACTCATATCACAGAAAAAAAAGATTCAATTCCCCAACATCTTTGGACATCTATCTCTCGCTTTGTCAGTGATACCCGCTCTTTAATGGAGCAATATAGTTTTGGTGTAAAAGAAATTACAAATTAATTTCCAAATGCATTTTTTATTATCCACACATCATTCTTAACTAAAAACAAATTCATTTTTAGTCATCATATTTGTATCTTTGTAATACTTAATATTTAGGTTATGGACTACGATATGACTACAAATCATATAAAATCATTGATTGACAATAATTGTCTCGATGAAGCCATTCATCTTCTTTCTCACCGGATAGAGACAAACAAAGAAGACGATGAAGCCTACTATTTAATGGGCAATGTATACCGAAAACAAGGAAATATGAAAATGGCAATGTTTTATTATACAAGCGCAACGGAAATAAACACACAGCCCTGCTGCTGAAGCCTACCGCGTATTACTGGATATTCGTAATTTTATCAATCCGGATTATAATCCATAATTTTTATATAAATTATTCAGACCGGACTAATTTGTTAACTACAAAAATATCAAGGTATTCCTCTCCTTGAAAGAGGGGTATACTTATTCAAAGTAAAATATGTAATTTTGCCATTTATTATTTTTAATTCAAAAAACGAAGCAAAACATAATGGAGAAAAAAGACCTCAGAATAGTATATATGGGAACTCCCGACTTTGCAGTTGAGAGCCTTAGACATCTAATCGAAAATAATTACAATGTGGTAGGTGTCATCACTATGCCCGACAAGCCTTCTGGACGCGGTCATAAAATACAATTTTCCCCCGTTAAAGAATACGCTCTATCTCAAAATCTGCCTTTATTACAACCCGAAAAATTAAAAAATGAAGAATTCCTTAACGCTTTACATGAGTGGAAAGCCGATTTGCAGATTGTTGTTGCTTTTCGTATGTTACCCGAAGTAGTCTGGAATATGCCACGACTCGGCACCTTTAATTTACACGCATCTCTATTACCTCAATACAGAGGAGCAGCTCCGATAAACTGGGCCATCATTAATGGAGAAACAGAAACCGGTGCCACAACTTTTTTTCTGACACACGAAATCGACACAGGAAAAATAATACTACAAAAACGTATGACTATCAGTGATACGGATAATGCCGGTTCCGTACATGATCGTCTCATGATAATGGGTGCAGAAATGGTTTCTCAGACCGTAGATATGATACTCGATGGTACTGTCAACACCATAGAACAAGAATCGATGATAAATAACATCCCCCTCAAGCCTGCCCCAAAAATTTTCAAAGAAACCTGCCGCATCGACTGGAATAACTCTGTAAAGAAAATACATAATCTAATTAGAGGACTCTCGCCTTACCCATCGGCATGGAGTGAACTCGAAGCTCCTGACGGTACACGGTACCCAATAAAAATATATGAAACTACATGCTTATCGGAAAATACAAAAATGAAAACAGGAGAAATACGCTGTGACGGAAAAAAATATATTGATGTTGCCTGTACCGATGGTCTCTTACGCATCAAAACGTTACAACTAGCTGGAAAAAAACGATTAAATGCAGACGAATTGCTTCGAGGGTTTACTATTGATGAAAGATTCCGTTTTATTTAGACGATGAGTCAATCATCATCCATTACTCAAATTTTTTTGCTAATAGCAGGCTCGCTCTGTCTGCTATTAGGTGCATTGGGACTTTTTCTTCCTGTACTTCCTACTACCCCATTTTGGTTGCTTACAGCCTGGTGCTACACCAAAGCATCCCCCAAACTTTACCAGCGCATGATGAAAGTTCCCATTTTCGGTAACTGTATACGCAATTATCGTCTATACCACGCTATATCCATCCAAAATAAAATCATCTCTATATCTACCTTATGGATAACAATACTATTATCAATATATCTGGTCAACAAATTATGGATAACGATATTACTATTAATTGTCGCTACAGGAGTTACTTGCCATCTACTGTTATTCAAAACATTGAAAAAATAATCTATTAACTTCCCTGTATTTAACCCGAAAAAATAAAAGACTATAATTGGCATATCAGGTACGCAATTATAGTCTTTTTTAGTCAAAATACAAGTAGTAACTTATCTATTTTTCAAGAAAACCTTATCAATAATTTATGGTATTTACTCATTTCCCCATAACGTAGCGCCATTTCCTTTATTTTTTCTCCATTCATGACGCCATTTATGTATATCTGTTGAATTTATCATTGGTTTTAAACTACGTTCTTCCTTTGTAGGTGCTTTAGGTAATACTGATGCTTTATCCTGGTACCAATAAGCTACGGTCGCAATATCCAAAGTCAGATTATTATTATGCCCATGTTCAATTGTCCCCTTCAAACTTTTCTCAAAAAACACAGGATCATTTATAAAGAAACGATATGCATGTGTACGTCCTAACCATCCAAAATCATTATTCACTCGCGGATAACCAAAATAAGGATGTGAAAAAACTTCTTTCGGACACCAAGATGTATTAAAGAAATCTTCCGTACCAGTTCCAATCATCGAAGGGACTGACTCTCCATCAATAAACCACATATCATCTCCTTCACCATACCACATAGTAGTAGGACAATGTACATAATAATTTATACCCACAAAATGGCCTTTACCTTGAATATCGGCAAATACATAATTATTTTCACCTGTTTTATTCTCTCCTTCCTTTCCAGTAGCTCCCCATTCAGTTTCCCCTTCAGGAAGAGCCTCGGTCAATTCATGATTATACCAAGCATGGAAACGCCCCATATCATTTGGAAATTTTTTCAATTCAAGATAATCTACATAAAAATAGAAAGAGCCTATCGTCTCATTTGTCTGGTTCTCTATTTCAATACGGGCACCTTTAGCAAACGGCATAGTAAAATAGGAAGACAAACCTGTTCCATTACCTGGCCCCGCAGACAATGGAAATGCTGCATAATTATATTGTTCGTCCCAGCCTTGCCCAAAAAATGGCCCGATAGGAGATTCCACCGAAGGATAATCATTGCCATCCCAATACATACGAATAATCACATCATTTCTGCATAGACGGTCCGGACCCGGAGCCATCGTTATCCAAATGTGATTAATAATGCCCGAACCCGATATTTCAGCTATTGTACGAGTTTCTCCTGGTTTGATATTTTTCAAATGATCCCGGTTATTTCCACTTCTATCATAACTACTGATACGGTGATTTTTGACTCCATTTTTCACCTTTGCCAAGTCATATAATTCACCTGAGACATTTTCTTGTGATACACCGGGAAGAGTACACAGCCCCATCCCTATAAGCAAGAACAATACAATTTTAAAATAATTCTTCATAAATTCGTGTGTTTAAAAAATTAATAATATTAATATATTACATCAAATTCAATCATGGATCGATTTTATATTTTCAGATAGCTTAGCCAACTCCAGATACTTTTTATAAAGATTCTCATAAACGATATGACGTTTCTCTTCAGGCCTATATTCCGACTCGATATCCGTCCCCATATACTGTATCGCTTCTGAGACATCTGTATATATGCCCGCCGCTACAGCCGCAAACATAGCAGCTCCCAAAGCACAAGTCTGCTCAGAACGGACAACGCGAATAGGCATATTCAATACATCTGCCAAAGTCTGCATCACAAAAGGAGCTTTTTTGCTAATACCACCGATAGCATGTACCGAATCAATACGTAATCCCTGCTCTTTCATATGCTCGACAATACACCGAGAACCAAAAGCCGTAGCCTCGACCAATGCTCGAAAAATTTCTGGAGCATGACTCCCCAATGTAAGGCCGGCAATAGCACCTGTTACATTCTGATCAGCATCCGGTGTACGCCGTCCGTTCAACCAATCCAAAGCCACGATACTTCTATGAGTAGGTTCAATGGCCTCAGCTTCACGTGTAAGCTCGACCAACATTCCATCCAATATCTTCTGCTTCATCTCTCCGTCAGGAACACTCTTCAATCCCCACGCCAGTACCTCCTTGAACCAAGCATAAATATCCCCAAAAGCTGACTGGCCGGCCTCAAAACCAACTAATCCGGGAATGACCGACCCATCTACCTGTCCGCAAATACCTTCGATACAACGGTCCTCAATCTCTTTTTTATCAGCCACTAAGATATCACAGGTCGAAGTCCCGATAATACGGACAAGTACGCCCGGAGTTATCGAAGCCCCTACGGCTCCCATATGCGCGTCAATGGCCCCTACTGCAACAGCAATACCTTCAGGAAGACCCAGTTTATCGGCCCATTCGGCTGTAAGAACTCCCGCTTTCGTATCACTGGTATAAGTCTTTGTATAAAGATGAGGCAACATGGCACCCAACTTCGGATGAAGTTCCGAAAGAAATTTCTCCGAAGGAAGAGACCATTGCTCATGCCACATAGCCTTATGCCCTGCCGCACAACGGCTTCTATACATCTTCTCCGGAACCGTATTCCCAACAACCAATCCTGTCATCCAATCACAATGCTCTACCCATGAATAAGCAGCATCTCCCACCTTAGGATTGGTTTGCAGGACATGCAAAACCTTAGACCACACCCATTCTGAAGAATAGGTTCCTCCCTCATAGATCAAATAATCAAGATGTCGTTCTTTGATTAGAGTATTTATTTGTTTAGCTTCATGAACTGCTGTATGATCTTTCCAAAGAATAAACATGGCATCCGGATCCTCCACAAATGCCGGATTCAGAGCCAATGGTATTCCATCACAATCTACCAAAGCCGGTGTACTACCGGTTGTATCAAAACATAACCCGCAAATAGAAGCTATTTCTTCTCCCGCCAAATCAGATAATGCTGCATGTATGGCCTCCTCCATAGATTCAATATAATCCAACGGATGCTGACGGTATTGATTATTCCGTACATCACAATACAAACCCTCCTTCCAACGAGAATAAAAACTAACACCCACAGCAACCTCATCACCATTATAAACATTCACTATCAATGCGCGGCAAGAGTCTGTACCAAAGTCAATCCCTATAACATATTTTTTATCAGATTCAATCATCGCAAAAATATTTATTTAATTAACCGACACTTGCTTCCTCGCAATAAAATATCCATAATAAGCAACAATGGCAAATCCAATAGCAGGAACAATATAAGCAGTCATAATACTACCTGTCTGATCAGAAACAATACCTTGAATTTGAGTTAGAACAGCAGCACCTGCAATAGCCATTACCATACCGGAACCACCGATTTTTGTGTCCTTTCCCAACCCCATAAGTCCAAAACTATAAATAGTCGGAAACATCAACGACATACATCCTGAAATACCTATCACACAGTATACCCCGAAATCACCTCTACCGAACATAGCACCAACACAACACAATACTGCAAGAACTCCAAGAACTGTCAAAAGTTTATACGCTTTCACATATTTCATTATCCCTGTACACAAAAAACGCATGAGAACAAAAAGCATAAGCGACATAATATAGTAAGTTGCTGCAGCTTGCTCGGCCGTACGTGGTAACAAATCATTCAGCCCAAGCCATTCACAACCATTATAAAACGCACCAGCAACGGGCTCAACATGGCGCAATGTATCTATAATGACACCAACAGAGGGATCGTTGCCTAAAGATGCCAATACCCCATCAAAATTCAATTGTACCATAGCATAACGGATAACAAATGACCACACAGCAATTTGCGCCCCAACATAAAAAAATTGTGCAACAACTCCCCATACATAGTTTTTATTCTTTATCAATCTACGAAAAGTAGCAGCAAATTCAATTTTATCTTCCTTTTCCCTTAAATTAGGCATTTTTGTAATCCAGATAACAAATAACAATATCAGCATTACCAATCCAAGTATTACATATGCCATAGTGACAGCATTCAATTCTTCTCTCTGAATAGCAGCTAAATCATTAGCCGGAAGTAAATTACGTTCCGAAGCAGTCAACATGTTCAACTGAGAAAGAATAAAAACCTGACTAATGACTACTCCTGCAATGGCACCAAACGGATTAAAAGCCTGCGACAAATTCAAGCGACGTGTAGCTGTACTATCAGGACCAATTGCCAAAACATACGAATTGGCAGACGTCTCCAAAACAGAAAGCCCAGCAAAAAGAATAAAAATAGCTAACAGATACATAAAAAAACTGACCTCAATATTAATCTCCGAGCTAAGCATCGCCGGATAGAACAATAAAGCTCCTAAAGCATACAAACCAAGCCCCAGCATTACCCCGGATTTATAAGTATATTTTTTAATAAACAATGCTCCCGGTATCGCACAACACCCATATCCTAGTAAATAACAGACGATTTGTATCCAGGCTGTTTTCGAATCACTGATACTCATTATCCGCTTAAATGCAGCCAACATCGTATCTGTAAGATTATTCGGAACAGCCCAAGCAAAAAATAATGTAGTAAGTAAAATGAATGGAAAAAGGATTCCCTTCGGTAATATTCTATTCGATTCCATATCAATTCAATATTATAATACAACTACCTTATTGGAACTTTGCTTTTATTACATCTAAATCTGCACCGAACAATTTCTGTACAATAGGAGCTAATTGTTCGTCTTTTCCTTGTATATGAATCACTTTCTGTATATGCACTAACGATGCCCCCGGTACAAGTTCTTCCCCGGGAGAAGATGTTTCAATTTCATAAAAAGGTCCCATGATAGAACCATCTTCTACCGGACCATCATTATAAGAATTAATGACATCCCCTGCATACGGATCTTCCTGTTCTCCCCATTGACCATTTACATATACAGAGGGAACCTCAGGTAAACTACACCATAAAATAGTCAATACCCCCTTTGAAGAATCGTAGCTTCCACAAAGATTCGTAGCACGTAAAGCCGGCACCCCCAACTTAGAACGGTATTTTCCATCAATTTTAAAATAAATAATGCCATCCTCTTTAATTAACCTATCTTCAGGAATCTTGCCAAAATACTCATCATTTACTATCGCTCCTTCTACATTTTTTTTGTATGGAATAAAGACGGTTGTAGTAGAAGAAGGATTAAAACAACCAAGCATCCATATGGATACGAGTCCACCTTCCTTCGTCCAAGGACTATTACCTATATTGGTAATCTTATTATCACTCCTATAGGCAACTATTTTTACATTTTTGGGAAGTTCCAGACCAAAATCAGCTATAACTTCTTCCGTATCCATCAATGACACCTGACGCTCAATGTTTATATCAAAAACAGTCCCCGAAGCATTAGTTAAACGAGTATCTTTCACAAAACGAACATTACTTGAATCTTGAGATTCAATAACAAAAGCCTCCGTATCAATAACACTTGGAACCATCCAGTTTTCATAAACTTGTTCCTGCCCTCGTTTGAAGTATAGAGAAAATGGCCCGCCTTCAGGACCCAACCAAAAACGTTCTTCTCCCCCTACCGGATTGAATTGAGGACTCACCTTTCCTTCTTGAATAAAACGATAATTGATCCAACCATAACTATCACCGTCATCACCCGAAGCTGAAGTAGTCATTACTCTGCCTTGCCACACCGGCACGATCATCACTTTCGAGTTCCCATCACTAGAAACCAGTTCTATAAATTCAACCCCATTATCTTTCAGAAACTGAGCATCATAAGCATAACTTCCCATATTCACTTCCTTTTTTCCACCACAGGATATAAGTATAATAACTATACCTACAAGCAGTTTTTCTTTTAAATTGATTATCTTCATATTTATTCATTTATAGAGAGGTCCGTAATTATTGCAGGCTCTATAATCGCTACCTTCCATATCTTCACCAAAAGCAGACCATGCACTAGGTCTAAAAATATCTTCCTCAAAAACATTATGCATAGATACCGGTATACGAAGCATAGAAGCTAAGGTAATCAAATCTGCCCCGTTATGCCCATACCCTATAGCTCCATGATTAGCACCCCAATGGTTCATAACCGTATATACATCCCGAAAATAACCTTTGCCTGTTAATCGAGGCACAAAGAAAGTAGAAGGCCATGTACGATCTGTACGTTTATTAATAATCTTAAATACTTCATCATCCAAATTTATAGCCCACCCCTCAGCTATTTGAAGTACAGGACCTTGACCTTTAACAAGATTCAACCTACACATGGTAACCGGCATTTCACCTCGAGTAAGAAATTGAGAAGAAAAACCTCCACCACGCATATATTCACGCCCGGCAGGATACCACGTTGTTGCAGCTAAACAATCCTCAGCCTCTTTTACAGATATCTCCCAAAACGGCTTCATCACCGGCTTGCCATCACGAGTCTGGCAACCTGTTCCATCCAGTGTACACGAACCAGAATTAATAAGATGAATAAAACCATTGGCAGCCCTACCTTCAGGTTTCTTTCCTATGACACGTTCCAACGCTTTAGGGCTCCAATAAGTACGAACATCAGCAAAGATTTGCGATGTATTCGAAAGTAGGTGTCCGAAAAGCATAGATATACCATTTAGCGTATCATTCTCAGTAGCAAAAATAAAGGATTCTCGTATACCGTTCCAGTCGAATGAGCTATTCAATATAGCTTCTGAAAAATCACCATCAGGCTTAAAATCAGTCCATTGACGCTGCCCCTGAAAACCTGCAACAATTGCATTATGTCCCATGGCCTCCTCTTTAAACCCTAATGCCGCCAATGTTGGATTACCAATCATCAAATCCCGGAAAATAAGAGTCATCTTCACCACATACTCCCAACATGCATCTTTCTCCTCACGAGAATATACCAAATGGGCTGGATTGAAATCTTTACCTTCATTAATTTTACAATATTTTTCAGTCCATGCCATAGCTCGTTTGAATTCTTCATGATCATAAATTCCCAACTGAATACGGCGCTCTATCTCACTAGCATCCACATATTCATTACGCATCCCCAAATATTCCTGAAAAAAGTCTGGATTAGGAATAGAACCTGCAATCCCCATAGATACACTACCTATTGAAAGATAAGATTTACCTTTCATGGTTGCAACAGCCAAACCTGCACGAGCAAAACGTAACAACTTTTCTTTAACGTCTTCTGGAATGTTCACATCATTGACTTCTTGAACATCTCGCCCATAAATACCAAATGCAGGCAATCCTTTCTGAGTATGTCCCGCCAAAGCTGATGCTAAATAAACTGCTCCCGGACGTTCTGTACCATTAAATCCCCAAATAGCTTTCGGCATATCACCATCCATATCAATGGTCTCGAATCCATAACACCAACAAGGTGTGACAGAAAGTACTACACCAACACCACTATTACGAAATTTTTCAGTAGCCATAGCAGCTTCTGCTACACCTCCTATAGTTGTATCAGCAATTACACATTCTACAAACGTACCATCACTATGGCGCAAAGATGTAGAATAAAGCTCAGCTACTTTATTAGCCATAGTCATAGTCATACTTTCCAATGATTCACGAATACCTCCACGACGGCCGTCAATAATAGGCCTGATTCCAATTTTTGGTTTTTCACCAATGAGCTTAGATCTAATCATACTTATAAACTATAAAAAATTATATAAACCACATACACTATAAAGACTAAAACGATTAAGCAAATGCAAATAAAATATTTTATTTGCAAGAACCAGCTTCAACTAGCATTCCCTCAGCCAGCACCGATTGCACTACATTGCCGTTGACCATATTATCTATTAATATCTCCAATGATTTCATCGCAAACATTTCTATCGGTTGTTGAACATAAGATACAGGAGCATAGAAAAAATCAAATACCGGATTACCGTCAAAACCCACTAATCCTAATTTACGAACAGTCTTTTGCTCTAAATCTTTGATTACATACAAACAAGCCAAAGCAATCATATTTGTTGCAAATAAAAAGGCATCCGCACCTTCATTGATAGCCTTAGGCAATAGCTTATCAGCAGATTTTCTTGGCGCATCCTGTTTCAAAAAAATAACATTTGCCTGTTGCCTCTTACCGGCATCACTCAGCGCTTTCTTATATCCACGAATACGTTCCTTCATATGAACCAAATCAACATCATATGCGACCATACATGGCGCAGTATAACCTGAGTTTAATAAATATTTCGTTGCTGTATAAGCTGCATTGCAATTATTTAAAGCTACATAACTGACATTTATATCAGGAAAATAACGGTCGAAAAGAACAATAGAAATATTATTATTTATCAACGAAATTATAGATCTCTCTGAATTTTCACAAGGTACTATAATCAGCCCGTCAACCCCTTTGTTTATAAGTTTTTCAACTATACAATCCATCTTTTTTGTACTTTCGTCAGAACTGCCAAAAAACACCGTATACCCACGCTTTGCAGCTTCATCCTCCAATATACGAGCTAATTGCGCAAAAAAGGGATTAGAAATATCTGATACTACCACTCCTATTGTCTTAGTTCTGCCACTCCTAAGGCTTTTAGCTGCAATATTGGGTTGATAATTCATCTTCTGAGCAATCTCTAATATACGTTGGGCCGTTTTTTCATTTACCCGATACTCCTTATTTTTGCCATTCAATACAAATGAGACTAATGCTGTCGATACTCCCGCAACTTCGGCAATGTCTTTTAAGGATATTTTCTTCAGTGATGACATGGTATTTTAATTATAACGTTTTTACTAATAACAACGTAATATGTTTTTTCGTAACTGATATATATATATTCTTTAACGACCTCTATTAGTGCAAATATAAACATAAAAATAGCAATTACAAATATTTTGCTAATTCGTTATAATAAGCTATTATTAAAATAATACTCAAAAGATATTGAGAACAATACTAAAAGTACAATAAATACTTAAATATTAAAAATAGTTAACAGTTAATATAACAAAATAATCTATTTCTTACCATTTACTATCATTCCTAATACTGCACCATATGCAATATAGGCCATAGCTATACCTGCTGAAGCCATCAACAAATCATTCTCCATTATTTCACTGTCGGTCATAAACATGATAACCTGTAAAAGTATAGCAATCAGAAGTCCATATACAGTTCCTCTAAATACATTGGAAGGAATCCATGCCAAGACCCTAATAAAAAGAAATGAATATATAATAGCAAATAACCAACCAGAAAGTAGGTGTATTAACCACTCGACCCAAATAATTCCACTTGACCACTCAATCAGAAATTTAGGAGTATCAAACGACAAAATACCAGTCATATCTTCAACCCCGATTACTAAAAGTAAAAAAACAGTCGCAAAAAAACCACCAATCAGAGATAATTGTAACTTTTTCATAAGATTATTCTTTATCCTATCCTTCCATAAACACTTATATCTCGACTTTTGTTTAGCTTTTAAATCGGTTCTTTACCCGCCTTTACAGAATACTATCCTGAGAAAATGGATTATCCATCCCCATTTCCAATAACAAGTATAAATACAATACCTCTTTCACATCCTTTCCAAGAAAAAGATAAAATTCCCCCCTCTTACTATTCTATCAATCCGAACGTCCTATTAATTTACCTGTCATAAAAAAGTG
>ENA-OPXH01001407-OPXH01001407.1-human-gut-metagenome-genome-assembly--contig:-NODE-1407-length-16604-cov-2.354583_pt1 | contig 16604 bp, 10 predicted proteins | sample MGYA00241521_ERZ502034 | MGnify/ENA primary metagenome ERZ502034 (study PRJEB25962, sample SAMEA2042103) | human gut metagenome | biome: human gut; feature: human-associated habitat; material: faeces... | reverse complement strand
AAGGCATTATTTGGCATCAGGGGTGTAGCAATTCAAATGATCCGGAAGGTTATAAAAATAAATTAAATACATTAGTGACAGATTTCAGAACAGATTTGGGTGATGTGGATAATAGCCAGATTTTCTTTATTGCCGGACAATTAGGAGCATGGCGGAGCTCTGTCGCAGCATTTAATCAAATGATAACGACAATTTCTACATTTGTTGAGAATGCAGATTGGGTGTCATCTGAAGGTCTAACTCCTTGGAAAGATGAGAGTGACCCTCATTTTGATCGTGAAAGCAACATTTTATTAGGGGAGCGTTATGCTGAAAAAGTAATTGCAAAATATTATGCAGAACCTACCTTGGTAGATGGCTCTTCTGTGACATCTGCTAATATATATGTGGCCGGTAAACAGGCAACTATATCCTCTGTCCAAACAAATTCTATATTTTCTGTATTTGACGTTTCCGGCAGGAAGTTGATAACTGAAAAAATCCAGGCAGGCAGTGTTGCTGTATATACTTTTGACTCGAATGGAGTGTATATTGTTACATTAGAAGATGGAACTAAAGTAATAAAGAAAAAAATATTGGTTAAATGAAAATATTTATAGGAATTTAGTAAATTAAATAATGATATATTATTTCCTGTAAATAATAGACTGAGAGATTTGTAGTTTTCCTCTTACAGGAGTAAAGTCTCTCAGTCTTATTTATGAAGTATATTTGTTTGTTATTTATGAAGAAACAATGAGAAGAAAGTTTATTATTTTAATTACGATTGTGTTATCATTTTGTACTTATGCCCAAGAACCTGTGGTGATTTATAAAAGTGATAACTATGTATGGATGTCTGATAAAATTGTGCAAGGAAAGTTTGAGGGTAAAGCGATATCAAATACAGAAATAAAAAGTAATTACTCAACATCTCTTATTCAGAAAGATACGTTGAGATATACTTGGAATTTGACGAATGATATCTCAAGATATCCTCAGTATAATGCACCAACAATATTGGAAAGTGCTGTTTATAATATGGGATTGGATGAGATGGTGAAGGCTGTAGAACCTAATCTGACTTTAAGGACAGGAGAGTGGTGGGGTGGTGTTTGGACTCGGGATATGAGTTATAGTATTATTTTGAGTATGGCATATATGCAGCCGACAATTGCGAAAAATTGCTTGTTGTTGAAAATAAATCAATTAGGAAAAATAATACAAGATACAGGAACCGGAGGATCATGGCCTGTATCTACTGATCGCATGGTTTGGGTATCTGCAGCTTGGGAAATATATAAAATTACTGCAGATTTGGATTGGTTGAGGTGTGTATATCCTGTAATCGAACGGTCCTTAAAAGATGATTTTGTAAATGTTTACGATGTAGAAACGGGATTGGTTATGGGTGAGTCGTCTTTTATCGATTGGCGTGAGCAAAGTTATCCTAAATGGATGAAACCGATAGACATTTATAAATCGAAATGTTTGGGGACAAATGCTCTCCATTATCGGGCATTATGGATATTGGGGCGTATGGGTGAAATATTGGGAAAAGAGGAAGCTGGGATGTATAAGAAAAAAGCTGAAGACTTGAAAGAAGCTATTAATAAATATTTGTGGATGCCGGATAAAGGATATTATGGCCAGTTTTTATATGGAAGGAATGGAAATGTCCTTTCTCCTCGGAGTGAAACTTTGGGTGAATCTCTATGTGTCTTGTTTGATATAGCATCTCCTGAACAGCAACAATCGATAATTGAGCATATGCCGGTATTATCCTATGGACCAACTATTTTTTATCCTCAAATTTGTGATGTCCCTTCTTATCATAATAATGCTCTTTGGCCTTTTGTTACTTCTTTCTGGACGATGGCTTCTTCGAAAGTCCAGAATGAGAATGCGGTTATACATGGGATTGGGAGTATCTATCGCGCGGCAGCGCTATTTGCGACGAATAAAGAAAATTTTGATGCTCAAAATGGAGATTGGGGAGCTACAGAATTGAACTCTAGTATCATGTTGTGGAGTCTTTCTGGTAATTTAGCTTTGGTACATCGGGTGTTGTTCGGTATTAATTTTAATGAGGATAAGATTGTTTTTAGACCGATTGTTCCTAAAGCTATGTCTGGTAGCCGTAAACTAACAGGTTTTTTATATCGGAATGCTGTACTTGATATTGAAATGGAAGGGTATGGTAGTAATATTGCATCGTTTATTTTAGATGGAAAAGAGATTCCAGAGCCTATATTTGAAGGGAATTTGTGGGGTAAGCATACCATAAAAATGATATTAGATAATAATGACAATGATAAGACTATAAACGAGGTGGATAATAAGTTTACATTGCCTACTCCAGTAGCAGTAATTGATAACGATGTATTGATTTGGCCTCCGGTTAGAGATGCGGTTTCGTATAAAATATTATGTAATGGTAAGGAAATTGCCGAACAGAAAAAAACTATTTTTACGTTGAAAGCTGGGAATGAAGGTGAGTATCAGATAATTGCGGTGTCAAAAGATAAAGAATGTTCGTCTTTCGCTAGTGAGCCTCTATTATGGAACAAAAATATTCGTTTATATAATTTGAATGGTATAAGGATGACTCGGGCACAAAATCGAAAAGTAACAGTTCCAATAGAAGTAGAGAGAGAAGGGGTATATATTTTAGATTGGTCTTATTCGAATGGTAATGGATCTATTCCAAATAAAAATAAATGTGCAGTCCGTTCTTTATTGGTTGATGACAAATTGTTAGGAGCATCTGTGTTTCCTCAGTTAGGGCAAGATAATTGGGAGGTCCAAGGCTGGAGTAATTCAATTAAAATATTTTTGACTCCGGGTAAGCATGATGTTGTTCTTGAATTCCGACAAGAAAATGAAAATATGAATATTGATATCAATGAAGCCGTACTTTATGCGTTACGACTTATGCGAATGAAAGATGATTGATAAAATATGGTTATGAAAAATCTGAAGTTAATTGTATCAGTTTTGTTGTTAATATTTATAATACCCATTTTAGGTGAATTTTCTGAATTAGCAGCAAAGAAAAAAAATGTAATAAAAGTTCTTTCTATAGGTAATAGCTTTTCAGAAGATGCTGTAGAAAATTATTTGTACGAACTGGCAGAGGCTTCGGGCAAAGAAATAATTATAGGGAATTTGGTTATCGGAGGTTGTACGTTGGAAAGGCATTTGGATAATGCTTTGCATGATGTTCCAGCCTATGAATATCGGAAAATTGATAAAAAGGGTCGTTATATAAAGGACAAAAATAGATCGATGAAATCGGTATTAAAAGAAGAGAAATGGGATTATATTAGTTTCCAAGAGGCCAGTCCGTTTTCCGGTATGGTAGATAAATATATGACTTTTTTACCATCTTTAGTTGAGTATGTAAAGAAAAATGTCCGGAATAAACGTGCAGTTTATATGCTCCATCAGACGTGGGCCTATGCCAACAGTTGCAAACGTGATGGATTTCAATATTATGATAAAGACCAGATGAAAATGTATAATGCTATTGTTGATGCTGTCTGGAAGGTTGCAGGTGAGGTAAATATTGAAATGATTATACCTTCAGGAACTGCAATACAAAATGGGAGAACAAGCTTTATCGGGGACAGTTTTTGTCGGGATGGATTCCATTTGAGTTATGATATAGGACGTTTTACTGTTGCTTGTACATGGTTTGAGAAAATTTATGGAATTAATGTTATAAATAATTCTTACGTGCCTCAAAATATGGATAAGAAAGAAGCGGAAGTTGCCAAGAAAGCAGCACATTGTGCTGTCTTGAATCCGCGAAAAGTTACGAATATTCGGTAATGGTGATATAGGAAAGATATCCATTTATATAAGATTGTGTTAAGGACAATATGCGGAAAACGCATATTGCTTTTAGTATATTGATATATTATTTTATTATACTATTCTCAAAAAATATTTATTTTGATATATAGTTTTATTTATGTTTTGATTTAAGGGGAAATTAACGGATAATTTCATGAGAAATTAAGTTTTAGTTTTATTTTTACACAAAACTTGGATTGTAAGATAGGGGAAGTAGATGAATCAGATGTATTGGTATTTGTAAGGGAATGATTAATCATTTTTTTTAATATATTAATTCCCAAACGTTTATGCTAGATAAAAATATTATAATGAAAGGTTCTTTGATGAAAAAATGTTACTTTATTGCATGTATTCTTCTATTATCTTTTTGTGAGGTATGGGCAATTGATATATCTCGATATAGATTTCATACGATTCCGGCTACCCATTATTATCATGGTATAATGGGAATTACAAAAGATAGTATCGGTCGTATCTGGTATAATGGGCGGGATGCATTGTTTATGTATGATGGAAATTCGTTTAATCAGATGGACCGATATGTTGCTCGGCTTTTCCCTCGTACTCCGTGGTCCTATAAAACGGTATTTACAGATAAAGATAAGCGGCTTTTTGTCGTTACCGACCAAGGTTTGTTATTATTTAATTATAGTACATCACAATTTAGCCAAATTATTGATGGAGATGTAAATAACTCTATAGCACAAGAAGCCGATGGCTTAATGTGGATGTTGAGGAATGGAAGAATTGAGTCCTTTTTTTATTCAGAAAAAGTCCAAGTTATGGTTTATCCGTATCAATCAGAGAAAGGATTGTCTGGGTTAAGCCATATAAATGGGTATACATATTTTGCTGACGGAGATAATATATATAGGTTGAATAGAAAAATGAAAAGACCTCAATTATTTGCTACTTTAAATGAAAATATTAGATATATGAGGCAAATGATAGGTTATCAGGATGATTTTTTTGTGTTGACCAATCCCGGTTTATACCGATTAGATAAGAATGGAAATATCAAAAAGAAGTATACGATTAATAATGAAATACCGAGTGATTTAAAGTATCTATATGTAGACAAATATGGGATTTTATGGGTTGCTACTCAAAATGGCCTTTTATTGATTGACCCTCGAACAGATGAGTTGACCCTTTTACAATCGAAATTGGGAGATATGTATTCCTTACCCCATAATTCTATTTGGTCTATTTATCCGGATGCTGATGGGGGAGTTTGGATTGGAACATTTGGAGGGAAATTAGGATATTTAAATTTTATAGAAAGTCATATTATTTACAAAACGCAGTTATATGGCCAATTGAATAATTCTATTGTTAGTTGTTTTGCTGAAGATAAAGATAATAATCTATGGATAGGTACTGAAGGCGGAGGAATAAATGTCTGGAATAGAAAAAATGATACATTTTCTTATCATACTCATTCAGATAGCGATGGTATAAATTATGATTTGATAAAGGCATTATTTTTTGACGATAATAAAGAGAATATACGGATTGCTGCTTATAATGGGGGAATCATGGAATATAATATGTCTACTGGCAGATTTGGAGATATGAATATATATGATCCTAATAATTATACTCAGCAAATGAGTGTATATGATTTTGCTTTTGAAGCTGATTCTGGTATCTGGGTTTCGAATCCAGAAGAAACACTTTATTATAAAGATTTGAAATCAGGGAAAGTCAGACAAATAGCTTTAGTAGATGTTAATGGGACGATTTTAAATGATATTTCTATCGAGCGAATTTACCGAGATAACCGGGGTAAAATATGGTTATTTTCTCATCGAGGGATATATGTGATGGATGTAAAGAAAAAGAAAATTGAGAAACGATATTATATTAAAGATGTCCCTTATTCTGTTAATAATTTGGTGTGTTTTGAGAAAACTAAAAGTTTGGGACTTTGGGTAGGAACAATGGGATAAATATTTTAAAGCCCGATGGAACTTATAAAAATATAGGGATTGCCCAAGGTTTTATGCCTAAAATTGTTTTTGGTATCATAGAAGATATTTCATCAAATAATGTTTGGATGAGCACAGATGACGGGGTGTATTATTATGATTGGGAGAAAGCCTTTTTTAAAAAAGTTGATATTTTTGATATGGAGAGAATAGGCTCTTTCTATCCTAAATCGTGCTTTAGAACTGCTGAAGGAGAAATTGTTTTTGGTGGAACGAAAGGCTTCGTACTGTTCAATCCTCATAATATTCATCAAAATATGCAGGAACCTAAAGTATTTTTTACAGATTTTCAAATAAATAATAATAGTATAAAACCTGGGAATAATACTATTCTGAAACAAGATATTTCAGTTATGGGAGTAAATCGTTCAGATGACCATATTACATTATCTTATGACCAGTCACATATACGAGTATATTTTTCGTGTGATAGTTATTTGAATTCTTCTAAAAATAGGTTTGCATATAGGTTAGTGGGAGGAGTAGGATATGGAGACTGGCAGATATTGCCTTTAGAACAACGATTTGTACAATTTTCAAATTTGACTTCTGGGTCGTATACTTTAGAAGTTAAGGCGGCAAATAATGATGGATTGTGGGGAAAACAAATATCAGCTTTGAATTTTGAGATAAAACCGGCGCCATGGTTTTCGCCTTGGGCATTTATCTTTTATTTTTTTCTTTTTGTTTCTTTTATTGTTATTGTATATAAGCTGTATGCCAATAAAAGAATTTTTGACCATCGGCTTAAATTGGAACAGATGAAAGAGCAAAAGATGAATGAATTGATACAATTAAGGACAGATTTTTTTACAAATATATCACATGACCTTAAAACTCCGTTAACATTGATTGTAAATCCGTTGAATATGTTGAAAAATGCACTTCCTGATGATTCGTCAGGTGTGAAATATGTACATCTTATAGAACGAAATGTCATAAAAATTCAACGAATGATTAGTCAATTGCTTCAATTTAGAGAAATAGAAAGTAAAAAAATTACATTAAATCCGCAACAAGGAAATTTAGTGAAATATGTTAGAGATATATTTTCTTTGTTTGAACCTTATGCTGAACGAAAGTTTATAGCTACAAATTTTACAGCGTTTAAAGAAGATTTACTCGTTTATTTTGATTATGATGTGGTTGAGAAAATATTGTTTAATCTTATTTCAAATGCTATTAAATATTCTCCAGAAGGAGAAACAGTTTCCTTAAGTGTGGCTTTAGCATCTGAGAAAGATGTTATTTCTTTGGCAGAGGCGTATTCGGTCGAAAAAAATGATATTGACTGTATCTCTATTGAGGTTGTTAATACAGGAGTAGAGATTGATGATGATCAAAAGCTTAAGTTGTTTAAATCATTTTCAAGATTGTCCGATAAAATTCCGGTTTTTGAAAGTAGTACGGGATTGGGGCTTTCTATTGTGAAAGAATTAGTTGAGGCATTGAATGGTAATATTATTTTAGATTCAGCAAATAAGAGAGTCTCTTTTCGCGTAATTATACCTTTTTCTAAAGTACAAAGTAAAAATATTGAGAGGAAGCCTTTTTCTTATGACTATACTCTGTCTGAGTTGAAAAATATAGATGTGAATACGGAGGAAAATGTTGATGAGTCGGGACATAATAAACGAAGAGCTTATGATATTGTTGTTGTAGAAGATAATGCGGATTTAAGGATATATATGGAAAAAGAACTTTCTGTATATTACAACGTTTATGTTGCTTCAAATGGGGAAGAAGGAATTAACTTAATTCATCGAATAAATCCGCAAGTTATTATAACGGATTTAAGGATGCCTAAGATGGATGGGTTTGAACTTTCTAAAATGATAAAATCGGATATAAAGACAAGTCATATACCTATTATTATTATATCAGCTTTAGGAAATAATCCTTTGCATAAGGTACAAAGTTTGAAAGATGGAGCCGATATTTTTATAGAAAAGCCATTTGATATAAATTTTTTGAAGGAACAGGTAAAAAATTTAATAAAGAGCCGAGAGTTGCTAAAAGAACGTTATAGTAAAAAGATTGTGGCAGAACCATCTCGGGTGACGTTTTCATCTATTGATGAGGATTTACTGAAAAAGGCAATCGGATTTGTAGAAAAAAATATCGATAATCCAGAATATAATGTAGAGTCTTTTGTTTCAGATATGGGAGGAAGTCGTACTCTATTATATCGAAAAATTAATGAAATAACCGGGATGAGTATTAAAGAATTTATATTGGACATGCGCCTTAAAAGAAGCGCCCAACTTCTGGAAGACACACAGATGACAGTATCGGAAATTGCTTATCAGACAGGATTTAGTGATGCTGGATATTTTAGTGTATGTTTCAAAAAACATTACGGTATATCACCTACAGAATTTAAGAAAAAAAATAGTTGATAAGATATATATCAAATTAAAAGAGAGTTGGGAATATTGCAATATAAAAGAAATCATCAACTCTTGTTTTTTTATGAGATATAAAAGTTATGGTTGTATTGTACTAAATCAAATTATTTGTGTACGAAATCAAATGAAAAATTTATATATAATTTCAATATTTGTACAATATAGTTTTTCGCATTTCTATTATTAAGAGATGTGTATAGATATTCGTAATTAATATAAATTTTATTTTACAGCCATGAAGAGAATTTTATTATTATGTTTTCTGCTAATAGGGGCAGTTATTGTGTTAGCACAACCTAAAGTACAGTTAATTCAGGTATCCGTGTCTCCGGATAATCCAGATTGGTTATATAAAATAGGTGACAAGGTACAATTCAATGTTGTTGTTTATAAGAATAATGTCCCTCTTCCGAATGCTGAAATTAGATATGAACTTTCATATGATATGATGAACCCTTTTAAAAAAGAAAATGTAATATTGAAAAAAGGGAAGAAAGAGATAGATGCTGGCACAATGAAAGAGCCTGGTTTTCTGCGTTGTATTGTTAAAGCCTTTTATGATGGGAAAGAATATACAGGTCTTGCAACAGCAGGATTTGAGCCTGAAAAAATCAAACCAACGGTTGGTTATCCAGATGATTTCCTTGATTTTTGGAATAAAGCAAAAGCTGAAAATGCCAAAATTCCGATGGATCCTAAAATGATTTTGTTGCCTGAGCGGTGTACCGATAAAGTCGATGTCTATGAAATATGTATTCAGAATTATAAGTGGGGTTCTCATTTATATGGTATTCTTGCAATTCCTAAGGCACCGGGAAGATATCCGGCATTGTTGAGAGTTCCTGGGGCTGGAGTTCGTGCATATAATGGAGATGTTTACAATGCATCGAATGGAATAATTACATTAGAAATAGGAATTCATGGTATTCCGGTTACGATGGAAGAACAAGTTTATGAGGATTTAAGAATGGGGGCATTACGGGAATATTTTTATTCTAATTGGGACGATGCGGATAAAATATATTATAAGCGAGTTTATTTGGGTTGCATACGGGCAGTAGATTATATATTTGGTTTAGATAAATTTGATGGAGAAAATATAGTAGTAGAAGGAGGAAGTCAAGGGGGGGCTTTAGCAATTGTTACTGCAGGGTTAGATAATCGTATAAAAGGTCTAATTTGTTACTATCCGGCTCTTTCCGATTTGACAGGATATTTACATGGTAGAGCTGGAGGTTGGCCACATCTGTTTAATGGTAATGTCTCTAATTCTAATGTATTGGACCAAAAAGTAAAAGTGGCATCATATTATGATGTGGTAAATTTTGCGCGTCAAATTAAAGTTCCAGGATTTTATTCATTTGGTTACAATGATATGGTCTGTCCTCCGACAACTGTTTATTCTGCAATAAATGTAATTACCGCCCCTAAAAAGCTGCTTATTATTCCTCAAACCGAACATTGGACTTTCCCGGAACAATGGCAAAAGGCGAATAATTGGGGGATGAAATTATTGAAAAAGGAATAATAACAAAAGATAAGATGGTGGATTGAAATAAAATACTCCTCAAAGAACCCGAAATATTTGAGGAGTATTTATTTAATGACTACTTATAAATTTTTTAATGTGTTGGATAGCCAATATTTTAATGATGTTAGCAGGGGATTGATATATTTAAAATTTTCATTAAAAGCAAAGCCATGGCCACCCTTTGGATATATATGCATCTCAGCGGAAATATTATTTTGTAATAAGGCTTGGTAATAACGAATACTGTTTTCTGGGGAGACTGTTTTATCATCATGGCATAGTGTGATAAATGTAGGAGGAGTTTGAGTGTTTACTTGCAATTCGTTGCTGTATAGATTGACAAGTGCTTTTGATGGATGGGCTCCTAATAGTTGATGATAGGAACCAAGATGTGTTATTGTTGTATCCATTGAAATTACAGGATATAAAAGTATTTGGAAAGCAGGACGATTTTGGATTGTGTGGTGGGTCGATAATGTAGCAGCTAAATGCCCTCCTGCAGAAGAGCCCATAATTCCAATTTTTTTTATATCAATATTCCATTCTTTAGCATGGGATATGATAATTTGCATGGCTTTTTGAGCATCTTGTAATGGACATTTATGTTGTCCATTAGGTAAACGATATTTAAGGACAATTGCAACCAATCCTTGATTGTTAAACCATGGGACATATGCATTACCTTCTTTGTCCATTTCAAGATACTTATAACCTCCACCAGGGCATATGATGACTGCTGCTCCATTATTTATTGGGGGAAAATATACATGGATGAAAGGTATATCGACGTTAGAACTATTAGGGATTGGTTCATACAATGGAATCTCTATAAAATTTTGGGCATGAAGAGCTATTGTACCCAATGTGAAGTAGAGCAATGAGAAGAAATAAGTTTTCATTTGTATGGAGTTATTTTAATGAATATTGTGCCATGTGACGGAACATTTGCCGTATATCCGTTGTCAAATATACCCATATCCTTTTGTTTCCATAAATTACGGACTATTTGTTTCCCAGAAATGGAAAGTTTGTCCCATGTAATAGATATAGACTGTTGTTCTTCTCCTAAATTAAATAGCCCTATAGCCCAAGAGCCATCATTAAGTGGGCGGGCCCAGACTTCAATTTGTTTTTCTTCATCGAAATAAACTCTATGTCCTTGTATTCCTGCAGGATCTTGATTGACAGCAATTACTTCGTTATTTTTTAATAAATTTAGGGTAAAGTCATCTATAAGCCGCAAGTCACATCCGATAAGAAGTGGAGCAGCCAATATACTCCATAAAGTAATGTGTGTATATTGTTCGTTAGGAGAAAGTCCGGTAGTCCGTATTTCATCTCCCCATCCAACTTTACCTACGATTAGCATATCAGGGTCGTTCCAATGTCCAGGTCCAGCATAAGGCTGCCACTTGTCTTGCAAAAAGCCAATAGTTGTCATACTACACCAGGAGTCATGGATATCTCCCGTTGTTCTCCATACGTTAGTTAGCTTTGCCCATTTATTGGCAAGGTCAAAAGGCGCAGCATTGGAAATACTGAATACAATATCTCGCCCTGAATGAGCTAAAAGCTTTGACATTTCACTTGTATTTTTCACATCGTTTGTAACCCAATCGTATTTTAGATAGTCAAAGCCCCATTCACACCACTGTTTTACATCGTTTTCTGCAAAAGAATATGCTCCGGTTCGTCTCTCAGATTTATTTATTTTTCCGTCAGGTGTGTCGGCACTTCCGCCTATATATCCGGCAAAAGTTTGTACCCAGGGAGAGGAATATATCCCTATTTTGAGCCCTTTTTTATGTATGTATTCTACTAAATTTTTCATGTCTGGGAATTTTTCGTTAGGCATTATGGCATTATATTTTCCTCCCCGTTTTCCTTGCCAGCCATCATCGATGTTTATATATGTATACCCATATTTAGGTAATCCCAGTTCGACCATTGCATCTGCAATTTCTCGTATTTTTTTGTCATCTATATCTGCTCCGAATACATTCCAACTATTCCATCCCATTGGAGGAGTAAGTGATATTTTATTCCCAGATTTTATAGTTATGTCATGGGTATCTTTACCATATTTATTTTCTGCAGTGACAGTTATTATGTATTCTCCGGTGTTAGGAGCTGTACCTGTTATTATTCCTGTTTGTGCATCTAAATGTAGACTTTTAGGGAGATTCTTGGCTGTTATATTGAGGGGACGTTCTCCAGAAATAGGTAAATTGAAAAGAAAAGGATTTCCTGGACGTGCACCATGTATGTAGGGAGCATTTATACGGGGTATTTTCGGTTCTGGAGGAGTAAGTATATATTCGGCTTCTTTAGGTCTTTTTATTGTATATGGGGTGTCTCCATGAAAAACAAAGCGGGCATTTACCCAGTTGGTACGGTCTCCTGAAATTCCGTCACCACAATGGTCAATACAAAGGATAAGTGATTTTATCCCTTTTGTATTTACTTCTGTCTTGAGGGCTTTATCTCCACCATGCATAATCCCACTTTTCCATAATACCTTATTATCTCCTATAATGATAAATTCTGCAGAGGCTTGTGCTAATTCGTTTTGGGGTGCAGAATCATCTATACCGACCATAGTAGAAAAATATTCCGTTTTCCCATCAAGATTTATGCGGAGTATTCCGGATGCATGAGTCCCTACTCCTCGTTTGAAGGTATCTCCGGCAATGGTTAGTGGGGTTTGCCACATAGACTGGTTACTACGTGCTATACCGGTAGCTTGATCAGCATTTGATATATCTAATTCGTCGAGCCAGACAGTTTTTGTTCGTGTATGGCAATTGGAAAGGATAAATACTAATAATAAAAAGAGAAAAGAACGATAACCAGGCTTGTTTTTCATAAGTAATATTTTTTGATGTTAAAGGTACAAAAAAGTTTATTTTTAAATTAAAAATGACCGGAGGTGAGTTTTTAAATTCTCATCTCCGGTTTCTATTTTATTAATATGTAGTTATTTATTGATTTTAATATAATAATTCCCAATTTTGACAATGTAGATACTTTTTGTACACGGTCTTTTGATGATGTATATACAGAGAAGGGGTATATTAGTATGCCGATTCAGGATATCCCTAAAAATATTTTAACTGATAAGCTATTTATCAGTTATACCTATTACAAAGAGGGATTAGTTGACGGAGATAATTTTATGGTTGAGGCTCGTGTAAGAAATTCAAAAGAAGATCATGGAATTCCCTGCTATGATGTGTTTTCTTCTGATACGGGACTTCATGGCTTTTCTATTAATCAAAATTGTTATTCATATATAAAATTCATTAGTGAAGAGAAAATAATTACTGGAGATAAATATGATTTTAGGAAATATAATTTTGATACATCTGATTGGCATATTATGCGTATTCAAGTAGTTGACCGAGAAACTACATTCTATTTTGACGATGAACCTATTTTAAATACTGTTTATGAAAATAGTTTAGGTAGAGCAAATGAAATTACTTTGAGGTTTAAAGGGTGTGGTGCTGTTGATTATGTAAAATTGTATGATAGTAAAAATCAACTGATATATGAAAACAATTTTGAGAAAAATCTAAACAAAAAATAGACTGGTGTTTTTATATTTTGATAAATCTTTTGTAATTCTGTTGCTTATGAAAAAGATTTGGTGGGGGGAGAATCTGTTTTGATGACAGTAGATCCTTCGATGGAGATGTGGACTTATATTTCCGGGAATTATAAATTGCAAGTAGACGTAAATTACATGAACTTGGGAAAAGAGTGTGATGCAACGAATAATATTGGAGAGTTTTCTTTTGGAGGAGAGGCTTTACCTTCTTCATTGGAGAGTATTGAATTGGATAAACTATTTAGAGTATATCCGAATCCTGCAACAACAGAGATTGTCTTTGATGGACAAATGGCACAAAACAATTATACTGTAAATTTACTTTCTTCTTCTGGAAGTATTGTGATGAGCCGTCGGTTTTATACTTTTGATAAGGGAAGATTAGATGTTTCCAATGTTGATTCAGGCATTTATTTTTTACAAATTCTTCTTGATAATCAAGTTATAAATCGGAAAATAATAATTCGAAAATAGAATTTATTAGATATGAAATAGGTTGAAGATAAAATTAGAGTTGTCTTTAACCTATTTCAAATTTAAGATAATTAGTTTATCAATGATTAAATAAACGTTGTTTGGCTAAATCCTCATATTCAGTTCCTGGTTGGCCATAATTACAATAAGGGTGTATACTTATACCTCCTCGGGGAGTAAAAAATCCGGTAATTTCTATATATTTAGGAGCCATTAGCTTGATAAGATCTTTCATAATTATATTTACACAATCTTCATGGAAAGCCCCATGATTACGAAAGCTGAATAGGTACAATTTTAAACTTTTGCTTTCTACCATCTTTATATTAGGAATATAATCGATTTGTATAGTTGCAAAGTCCGGCTGGCCGGTAATTGGACAAAGGCTTGTAAATTCAGGACAATTAAAACGCACCCAATAGTCGTTCTCAGAATGTTTGTTGTTGAAAGATTCTAAGACTTCAGGTGAATATTCTTGTTTATACTCGGTTTTCCCTCCCAATAGGGTTAATTCATTTTGTTTCATTATATATAATTTGTTACACTTCTTTTATTTTGAGAATATTGTATGAGATGTTGGTATCATAAACATCGCTACCGTCTATTTTCTTGATATATCGTACAACTTTTATGGTTACTGGTAATATTAGAATTTCATATACAGATTTAAGTATTGCTTGAGTAATGATAAGGATAAATAATTCTTTAATCGGAACTATACCAGCAAAGGCAATAGGAAAGAAAAGTAGAGAATCAGCACTTTCTCCTACTAAGGTAGAGACTATTGCTCGTAATGAGAATCTTTTTCCATTACTTGCTATTTTCATTTTACTCATTATATATGCGTTTAAAAATGAGCCGATCAAAAATGCAATTAAACTGGCTATAGCTATACGAGGCGTTGCCGTGAAGATTGATACGAATGCAGTTTGTCCGTCCCAGAATTTGGCCGAAGGCAGTAAGATAGCCAATTGAAAAAATGCAACGGCCAAAAAATTCATTGCAAATCCTGCCCAAATGATCAGACGAGCTTTCCGATATCCCCACACTTCTGCAATACAGTCATTTATTATGTAAGAAATAGGGAATACGATAAGTCCTGCAGTTGCAGTGATACCTCCGATTTCAATCATTTTAACTTCCAGAATGTTGGAAATAATAAGACATACACAAAAAAGTATGCCTAAGGCCATAAAGGGTAAACTGACAGTTTGCTTCATAATAATCTTGTTTTTAACGTGGTTTGACAAGCACACGGGGGCGCAAAGATACAATTAATTATGAATACCCCATATTTTTATAAGGAAATTTGAATAGTTTTTTAGCGGCAAAAGATTCTTTATTTTTTGATAATTCCCATTTTTCGCATAAGAAAATAAGCGTTCATATTTTGTGCAATACCCGGTTGTAGACGATAAGAAAACGAAAGTTCGTCATTGGTAATGTCTGCTTCAAAACGGAAATTTCGTATTATATCGGGATATGAGTTTGCCAACTCTCCGAGTAACAGGTCATGAGTTGCTATGACTCCGGAAGCATTTAATTCAATTAGCTGTTCGACTAACGCTAAAGAACCTTTCTGTTTATCAACAGAGTTTGTTCCTTTCAAAATCTCATCTAGAATAATAAATATTTTTTCTCTCGTTTTGAGTCGGTCGATGACAACTTTCAATCGTTTAAGTTCTGCAAAAAAATATGATTCTTGGTCTTTGAGAGAATCTGTGGTACGCAAACTTGTAAATAGAGTACAAGGAGTAATTCTCATTTTTTCAGCGCATACAGGAGCCCCGATGCAAGCTAAAACATGGTTGATTCCTATAGTCCGAAGATACGTGCTTTTTCCTGCCATATTAGCTCCTGTAATTACTAGAAAGGAGGGTCTCAGTGGCATATCAATATCGTTTAGAATACAACGTGTTGGAGGAATTAGAGGATGTCCCATATTAACAGCTGACAGTACGGGATGATCGTCTTCAATAAGTTCTGGAAATGTATAATTGGGATGATTATAATGAAATGTTGCTAAAGAACTTATGGCATCGAATTCTGCTAAAGCAGAGAGCCATTGATCCAATTGTCCTGCATTTTCATCAAGCCATTTCCCTATTGCTGTTAATTGCCTGAAGTCCCAGAGTAAAAAACCATTAAGTATAGCAAAACCGATAGCATTATATCGTTGGTCAAGATTACCGAGAAGTTTAGTCAATCTTTTTATTCGTTCAGAAACAGGCGTACCATCAATATTGATTTTTTGTTTAAGCTCTTGTAAGAGTTGACTTTTAAACTGAGTTTTCTCTAATGATTCGATAAGTTTGGTGTATGAATTTAAGGACTGTAGCCCTTCGTTCAATTGTTTTTGCAATACAGAGACTTTTTTACTTTTAATGGTTGCGTAGGTGAAACAAATAATGAATAAATACAAAATCCATGTACCAGTAGATATTCCGGCTATCCATAATAGAAGTAATATTGTGAATAATACGGGAATAATATATAGACTACATATTTGTATATATTTTGCCGGAATTACATTTTTTAAAGATGCTGTGTTGCGGATAGTATTTATATCTGATTTTTTTTCATTTGAAGTTAACCCATGTGCGAGAAAATCGATTCGTAATTCTGTCAGTTTAGATAATTCTTCAATAGCTTTTTGTCGCTTCAAAATATAATGTGTATCTCTTAAAGGCTTTTGTAATATTTCAGCCAGTCGGTTTCTTCCTAACAAAGATGCACTGCGATTGATATAT
>ENA-OPXH01001395-OPXH01001395.1-human-gut-metagenome-genome-assembly--contig:-NODE-1395-length-16733-cov-3.684974_pt1 | contig 16733 bp, 7 predicted proteins | sample MGYA00241521_ERZ502034 | MGnify/ENA primary metagenome ERZ502034 (study PRJEB25962, sample SAMEA2042103) | human gut metagenome | biome: human gut; feature: human-associated habitat; material: faeces... | reverse complement strand
CGCGGCAACCGTGCGATAGTCGTCATGCACGTTTTGCCTGTTCGACGCGTTTCGGATGGTTTGCGCGCCATCATTTTCGCATGCGGCATACAGGTTTTCGATGCGCTCCAATCGCGCTCCCATGCGCGACTGCGCCTCGTTGAACAGATATTCCGGCTACGATCCGCGGAACGTCTGCACCGCCTCGTCGGGGTTGCCGACGAGCAACAGACGCACGCCACGGTTGCGCAATGCGGTGAGAAAGTCGAAGCCGGCGAGTGTGGCGTCCTGGAAATCGTCGACGATGACGAGTTTCGGCAGGTCGGACGTTTCGGCTTCGTTCACGGCGGCCGCGGCGTCGATCATGAGCTGCGAGGCGTCGAGACGGTATTGGTCCGGATATGCCTCGTTGATGGCCTGGTTGTATTCGGCACGCAGCGCGAAGGCGAGCCGCCATTGCACGCGCAGTCGTTCGCGTCGTTCGTCAAGCGTGCCGTGTTCGTCGGCAGCGCGGGAAATCAGCGCGTCTTCGAGTTCCGGTTTCGCGCCGATCTCGTTCATGCGGGCAAGCATGTCGCGCAGCTGGTTGGCGAAGGCGTCGGTGGCGTCGTCCACCACCATGCCCGACCAGTCGGCGACCACGAAGTAGGTGCGCAATAGCGCGCAGGTGGAGCATTCGTCGCCGTGCTCGGCATGTTCGGCATGCCTGGCGAGCACACGGCGGATGACCACGTCCTGTTCGGCCCCGTTGAGCAGTTTCGGCAGGGGTTGTCCGGCATGCGATCGCACGGCGGTCATGATGCGGAACGCGACGGCTGGCAGGGTGGTGACGGGGCGTGCCTGCGAGATCGCGGACAGTTCGCGGATCACGGTGTCGCCGAGCCGGTCGGCCACCTGTCTGCCGGAGACCGTCATCACGGCGTACGCGTCGCCATGCCGCTTCATCGCGGCGACCAGCATGTCCAGCGCGAACCGGGTCTTGCCGCTGCGGGGTGCCCCCGCAACCAATGTCACGTCATCGAGATCGTCCACATCCATCATGTCTCCCCAGCTTAGCCGAACGGTCCGGCCACGAATCGCATATCATCGTCCGAAGCCGTCCTGAAAACGTCATCGTGGACACCGCCATCTTTATATATGGACATCGATACCCTCTACAAAGTTTTTCGGACACCGCCACCAATAAGATTGACTAGCGGCGCAGCCCGGGAAGGTTCAACAGCGAACAGACGGCCTGCCCATGACGACGAGTACGTTCGAAGCATAGACGCAACGCACGGAACCGGGCAGGAACTACAGGAAAGAGGAAGCATGGAAGCCTCAAGGAGCATTCCCCCTCAGATTCCCGGCTACACACTGATCAAACGGCTGGGCTCCGGTTCCGAAGCCGACGTGTACCTGTACCAGCAGCTTTCCCCGGCCCGTCAGGTGGCCATCAAAATCAGCAAGAACACGCTCGACCCACGTGCCGCGGTCCGCTTCCGTTCCGAAGCGAATTTCATGGGGCAGATCTCCACACACCCCTACATTCTTTCCGTCTATGAGAACGGCGTGACCGTCAACGGGCGCGGCTACACCGTGTTCGAATACGCTCCGGGCGGCAATTACAAGACGTTCCTCGAGCATGGCCGTCTCACCGCCGACCAGATGCTCACCGTCGGCATCGATCTGGCGAGCGCGCTGTTCACCGCGCATCGCAAAGGCATCATCCATCGAGACATCAAGCCCAGCAATATTCTCATCAACGCGCACAATATGCCCATGCTCGCCGATTTCGGCATCGCCGGGACCGTCTATGGGCGTCCGGGTGTCGGCTTCACCATCGCGTGGGCCGCGCCGGAGGTGCTTGCCCAAGGCGGTGGCGGTAATGAATCGCCCGATATCTATTCGCTTGGCGCCACGCTGTTCGCCATGCTGATCGGCCAATCGCCGTACGAGTATTTCTACGCCGATGTGCTGGGCGATTCCCAACGGCAGGTGCGGGCCGAACGGCTCAAGTCCGTCATTCTCAACAATCCGCTGCCCAAGCTCAACCGTCCCGACGTGCCGGCCGAAGTGGAACGGGTGTTGCGTAAGGCCTTGAGCCGTACGCCCGAGGATCGTTACTATTCCGCGTTGGAGTTCGCGCGCGACATGCAGCGCGTGCAACAGGCCTTGTATGGCCGTGCCGTGCAGACCACCGTCGAGGGTGTGCCGGATTATCCGCAGAACATGTACGCGCAGACTTCCGCATTCGACCAGTCCGCCCCGGTTGCGAAACAGCATGCCCGGTGGGCGAAGCCGTTGGCCGACACGGTTGCTGCGGCGGCCGCCGTGGTCGTGATGGCGTTGGCGTTCGTCACCGTCGTCATGCCGAATATGGATGCGTCCTCCGACAACAGCAAGGTGCAGGTGCAGAACCATGGCGCCCAGAACCATGCCGAGGACGATCCCGATTCGGCGATCACGTCGGGCAGTGTGCCGAGCGTGCAGGATCTTACGGGCGAATACACCGCCGACGGCAAAGTGCGGTTCACATGGGTCAATCCTTCGCCGAAGGATGGCGATTCGTACGCGTGGTCGCTGGTCGGCGATTCGGGAACCGACCCGAACGCGCAGGGCACCACCACGGAGTCGACGAGTATCGAAATCGATCCGGCCGACGGCGCGCAGACGTGCGTGCAGGTGAGTCTGGTTCGCGCGGACCGGCAGATGTCCGAGAATCCCATGATCGCGTGCGCGGCCAAGCCGTGAGTTTGCGGCCGGATGCGGGTGACATGAACCGATACGAACCAATACAGCCCGGCATGCATGCGGGCAAACAGGTAGGCGCATGCGGTTGGATGCGCGGTCAAGCAAAGTTTGGGCACAATCAGGGAAGAGCCAGTCGATGAGCAAGCATAGGAACGCCGAGAACCAGTCGGCGCAATCGTACGAACGGCAGTTGCGATTCGGGTCGATGCTGCGCAAGCTGCTGCCTTCCGGCAGTCGCCGGTGGATCACGCCGATCGTCATGCTGCTGCTGTTGCTGGGCATCGTCGCCGGGGCCGTCATCGTCAGTTCGGTGACGCAACGTCACGTGCAGCTCGACGATGGCACCGTGTGGGTCACTTCGCTCAAGGACCGCAAGGCCGCCCGTTTCAACGTGCGCAACCGGGACGCCGATGCGGGCGTCGCCTCCACTGCGGCCCGGTTCGACGTGGCCCAGCATGATGGCTCCACCGTGATCTCCGAAGGTACGAAGGCCAGCAACATCGAGGCCTCCACCGTCAGCGAAAGCGGCAACACCACCATCAAATCGGATATGCGGACCGTCGTCGGAGGCAACACCGCGGCGTTCATCAACGTCAAGACGGGCAATGTGTGGGTCGGGTCCGCCGATGATGTGAAATCCATGAATCCGACCACCGATTCGCCGAAGATGAAGCTGGGGTCGGGTGGCCGTATCGCGGTGACGCATGACGGTGTCGTCTACGGCTATCGCGCGTCCGACGGCGCGGTGCTCAGTGTCGACGGACCTCAGGGAACGCCCGGCAAGGATGCGACGATCAAGGGCGCCACGAATGTCGAATCGTTCACCGTGGTCGGCAAGACGCCGGTCGTAGCCGGTGCCGGCAAGGTGTTCTGGCCGAAGGGCAGCGCGGATATCGGCCTGCAGGGTCAGGCGACGTTGCAGGCGCCGTCCACGGATGGCAGGCAGACTGGCTGGGTGGCGGTTTCCACGCCGCGGGGCATCGCCATGGTCGATTTGGGTAGTAAAAAGGTCACGCAGCTGCCGAATGCCGGCAAGGGCGATGCCGCGCAGCCGGTGTCCACCAATGGCTGCGTGTTCGCCGCGTGGGCGCAGAAGGCCAACAATTACATCAGGGTGTGCGCGGCGAACGACAAGGACGCACAGTTTTCCTCGTTGGAAGATGTCAATCCCACCTCGCAGCTCGTGTTCCGCACCAACCATCGTCTGGTGGTGCTCAACGACGTGGTCAACGGCAATGTGTGGAATCCGCAGGAGTCCACCAAGGTCATCAAAATCCAGTGGAACAAGGTGGAGACCAAGCAGTCGAAGCAACAGCAGCAGAACAACGACAGCGCCAACAACCAGCACAATTTCAGCAAGAACTGTTCGGCGCAGTCGGGGCAGATCAAGGCCGTGGACGATTCGTTCGGCGCGCGCGTGGGATCGCAGCAGATTCTCGACGTGTTGCGCAACGACGAGCAGACCGACTGTTCCGTGCTGCGCATCACGTCGGTGAGCGCTCCGGATGGCGCGAACATCACCGTCTCCCCCGTCTATGACGGCCGGTATCTGCAGCTCGACGCCTCCGGTGCCGCCGCGGGCAACGTGTCCTTCAGCTATGAGATTTCCGACGGGCGCGGGCAGACGTCCAGCGCCACCGTGTCGCTCACGCTGGCCGGCGGCGACGACCATGCGCCGCTGCAGAGCGACACTCCGCCGGAAATCGACGTGGAGCAGGGTGCTTCGTACACCGCGAACGCGTTGGGCAGCTTCTCCGACCCCGACGGCGATCCGCTGACCTTGGTGTCGGCATCGCCGCAGAACACCGATCAGGTGACGGTGTCCACGCGAGCCGACGGACAATTGGTCTTCAACGCCGGTTCGATGTCGTCCGGCAGGGCGGGCATCGAGGTCACGGTGTCCGACGGCCAGCAGACCGGCATCGGCATGATCTACTTCTCCGTGAAGCCGGCGAACACGCTGGGCGCGGTCATCGACCCCGTGGTCAAACAGACCACGCCCGACACCCGCACCACCATCGCGCTCAAACCGTACGTGCACGGCACGTCCGTCGAACCGGCCGAATTGACCGCGGTGGAGACGCCGTCCGGCGCGGCCACCACCATGAACGCCACCGACATGTCGATCACGTTCACCGCCTCCAATCCCGGCACCTACTATGTGCCGTACACCATCACGCAGGGTTCCATTCCGTCGACCGGTCTGGCTCGTGTGGAGGTGCAGGCGGTGGCCGGAGACGCCGCCAAGCCAATCGCGGCGAACGACGTGGCGCTGCTAGGTGCGGACAATACCGCGATCGTGGAGCCGCTTGCCAACGACGTCGACCCGATGGGCGGCGTGCTGTCGGTGACCAGCGTCACCGCGGACGCGCAAAGCGGCATCAAAACCGGTGTGGTGAGCAACAAGCGCGTCTATATCACCGCGCGTCAGGTGCCTACCGAGCCGGTGCGGATCTCCTACACCGTGGCCAACGCGGCCGGATCGTCGACCGGCGTCATCGTCCTGCAGCCGCCGGCGCTGACCACGTCGAATTCCGTGCCGAAGGCCGAGAACATCACCACACAGGTGCGCACCGAAGGCATCGTGTCCGTGGACGTGCTCGACCATGTCACGTATTCCGACGGCACCACGGTGAGCCTGCAGAACGATTTGCAGTATGACAAGAACACGTTCAAGGGTCTGGTGTTCGTGTCCGGCGACACCGTGCGCTATCAGGCCACCAGACAAACCGGCTCCTTCCCCGTCACCTACACGGTGAAGGACAATCTCGGCAACGCGGCCTCGGCCACCATCACCATCAACGTGCATCAGAAGGACGCGTCCAACAAGGCGGCTCCGACACCGTCCGACGTCGAGGCGCAGGTGGCGGCCGGTCAGAAGGTGCAGATTCCGATCACGCTCACCGGCATCGACGCTGACGGCGATGACGTGCAGCTGCTCGGCTTGGGCAACAAAGCGCCGAAACTGGGCCGTATCAGCGAGGTGGGCGCCACGTATCTGGTGTATGAGGCGTATGCCGATTCGTCCGGAACGGACACGTTCTCCTACGCCGTGGAGGATTGGACCGGTCAGAGGGCCACCGCGCAGGTGCGTGTGGGCGTGTTCAAATCCGGAGCCGATTCGGGTGTGTACGCGCGCGACGACGAGATCACGCTGCGTCCGAACACCGCGGCCACCGTGCCGGTGGCGCAGAACGACATTTCCGGGGACAATACTGATCTGACCGTGGCCAAGGACGTGGAATCGCAAGGCATCGGCGGCATTCAGGTCGTTGACAACATGCTGTCGTTCACCACGCCGAAGCAGGCGGGCACGTATTACGTGGTCTACACCATCAAGGACAAGGCCGGCCTGTCCGATTCGGCGACGTTGACGGTGAATGTCGACGAGAACGCCGCCATCGACCCGCCGACCGCGTACGATTACCGTGTTCCGGCCGCCGCCACGATCGACAAGAAATCCGTGGACGTGGACGTTTCGCAGTGGATCGCCAATCCGTCCGGCACCGCCGACGAGCTTCAGGTGGGCGTGGATCCTTCCGCGACCGACCATGCGCATGTCAAGGGCGGCAAGGATTCCACCATCATCACCGTTGATCTGACCGACGAGGCGCGCGCGGTGCCGTACACCGTCACGAACACGACGTACGGCATCACGTCCACCGCGTTCATCCAAGTGCCCGCATATGGCGTGTTTCCGCCGGTTCTACGTCCGAAGGCGCCGGCGTTGAAGGTCAATGCGCGTGAGACCATCACCATCAACATCGCCGACTACGTGCGTGTGGGCGCGGGCAAGACCGCGTATGTGGACGGCGCCGATTCGGTGAGCGCCACGAAGGCCGCGGACGGCGACCTGTACGTCAACGACCAGACGTTGAGGTTCACCGCGCCGAAGGATTACGCGGGTCCCGCGTCCATCACCTTCACCGCGGTGGACGGCAAGCGAGACAAGAACGACAAGGTGAAGATCGTCAATTCGGCGGTGCTCACGCTTCCGATCACGGTGATCGGACGTGAGGTTCCGCCGCCGACGTTCTCATCCTCCACCGTCGATGTGGTGGCCGGCGAGAAGGCCACTACCATCGATCTGACGGCGCTGACCCATTCGGCGTCGGGCCTGTACGAGGATGAGAAGCAGTACTCGTATTCCGGCGGCGTGAATTCCGGCAGTGTGGATGCCAGAGTGTCTCCCTCCGGCACGTTGACCGTGTCCGCGGACAAGACGGCCACGCCGGACACCACAGTGAGCGTGCCCGTCTCGATCAAATATGCGAAGGGTACGGTGAGCGCCGGTATGACCGTGCGCGTCACCGCGTCCAACAGGCCGCTCGCCCGTGTCACCGAGAAGACCGTGAAAATCAAGGCCGGTTCCAGCGAGCAGGTGAATCTGCTGTCCGACGCGTACAATCCGTTCCCCGACACTCCGCTGACGGTGACCGGATGCACGTCCGATGGCGCGTCGAAGCTGACGGTGGATTGCCCGTCCAACGGCGTGGTGTCCATCAGGGCGGCTTCCGACATCGGCGCGAACACCAACAAGGTGGTCGTCACCGTGCGCGACGCCACCAAAACAAAGGAACGTGAGGTGACCGGCACCATCAGCGTTTCGGTGATGGACAAGCCTGATGCGCCGCTGCTTTCCGCGGTGTCCGGCGACCCGCAGGATGGCGCCGTGAATCTGAGCTGGACGGCCGGTTCGGCCAACGGCAGCCCGATCACCGAATACAAGGTGATGTGGGGCGGAGACGCGTCCGGCGAGCGCTCGTGCGGGCAGAAGACCTCCTGTCTCATCGACGGGTTGAAGAACGGCAAGACCTACTCGTTCAAGGTGCAGGCCAGGAACGAGGTCGGCTGGTCCAAGGATTCCAACGCCGTCGAGGGCACGCCGGACAAGCTGCCTGATGCGCCGACGGATGTGACGGCCAGTGTGAAGGGCAACACGGTGAGCGTCACGTGGAAGGCTCCGGACGGCAATTTCTCGTCGGTGGACAATTACGAGGTGACTTTGTCCGGCAGGAACGCGCCGTCCAAGCAGACGACAAATTCCACCGGAATCGATTTTGTTTTCGATAACAACGCGATTTCCGACGGCGACTCGTACACGGCGACGGTACGCGCCCACAACAAGGTGAATTGGAGCCAACCGTCCAAGGCGTCCGACGCTGTCAAGCCGTGGGGCAAGCCCGATGCGCCGAAGATCTCCGTGACGAACGACGACACCACGGGAACCGTCACCGTCGAATCCGTGGGCAACACCCGCAACGCGGGATGCAAGGCCGTCGAGATTTCCGGAGATGTCAGCGCAAGCATCGACGGATGTTCCGGATCCTACGATTTCAAGATTCCGGACCATGATCTCAACACCAGGGAATACACCATCAAGGCGGCGGTGGTCGGCAAGGAGAAAACGACCAGCGACGATTCGACCGTACGTTTCACACCGAAATACGCGGTGAAGGCGCCCGAATCGGTCAGCGTCAAGGGGCATGACGACGTGTGCGTAGTCAGTTGGAAGGAGAACGGCCACGCCGACGGGTTCACGGTGAGCGCGGACGGACTCGGCTCCTACCATGCCGGCGCTTCCGAACGATCGCACGATTTCCCGCTCAAGGAATGGCAGTCCTGTTCCTCGGGTTCCGTCACGCAGCATTTCAATGGCGCGGCAAGCACCTCCAAGTCCGGCAGGGCCGATCCGGCATACGTCCGCAAGGTGAAGGCCGCCGTCAAGGCGCCGATGCTGACGTGGGACGCCAATGATCCGAACATCATCAAGGTCAGCGGCGGATCGGTGAACATGTACGGCCAGCCCGGCAGAACCGTGATCACCTTCACCGCGGACGGCAAATCCTATGACGTCGCCTGGGCATTGGGCTCCGACAAACTGAACGTCAAGGACGTGCTGCCGACCGGAGCCGATTACGCGTGGAAGGCGAAGGTGGTGGGCACCGACACCGCGCTCAACAACGAGGACAATGGCGGCACACTGCTGGACCATGACAGGTACAAGGCTCCCACGCCGAAACCCGAACCGTCGGAACCTTCAGAACCATCAAAACCGTCGGAGCCATCGGATTCTGACGCGTCCACGGAAGGCGAAGCGGCCACGCGGAATGACCGGCCTGTGGCATCCTCCGTCGCCCTGTCCACCGTCGACGGCGCATCCAAGCCTTGGATCCGCGGCCTGGCCTACTACGCCAGATGGTGAAACGGACGATCACAGCAATCGCAAACACAACGAACCATCCACACGAGCAACACAACAAGCAAGGAGCAACCCATGAGCAACGATTTCGATGATGCCACCCAGCTGGGTTCCATCGGCCATAATCCAAGCGTTCCCAGCCAACCCGGCCAGCAGCAGCCGGCGTTCCACACGCCGAATCTGCCGGAGCAGCCGCAAGCCGATGAGGATCCGGAGGGCACGCTGCTGAGCGCGCACGGCACCGCCCAACCGGCGTTGCCGCAACAGTCCGCCCCGGCAACGCCGAACCAGCCGCGGTTCCGTCAGCCGATGCCGCAGAACCTTCGCCAACCGGCCGCCAATCCGGCAGTCGCAATGCCCGCGCAGCAGCCCGTCCAGCCAACCCAACCCGTCCAGCCCAGCCAGCCTGTACAGCCCGTCAAACAATCCCAGCCGGTCGTCGACACGTCCATGATGACCGCACCCAGCAAAGACATCACCGAATTCCATGAGAAGTTCGCCAAGCTCGTAGACAACGTCTCCCAGGTCGTGGTCGGCAAGGAAGCACCCATCCGCCAATGCGCCACAGCCATGGTGGTCGGCGGGCACATCCTGCTCGAAGACAACCCGGGCACCGGCAAAACCCAGCTGGCGCGAGGCCTTGCCAACTCCATCGACATGTCGTTCAAACGCATCCAGTTCACCCCGGACCTGCTGCCGTCCGACGTGGTCGGCGTCACCTACTACGACCAGAAGCGCGGCGAATTCGAATACCGCGAAGGCCCGATCTTCGCGTCCATCGTGCTCGCCGACGAAATCAACCGCGCCTCGCCGAAAACACAGTCCGCACTGCTCGAAGTCATGGAAGAGCAGAAGGTCACCGTCGACGGCGTCACCCACCCGGTGCCGCAGCCGTTCATGGTCATCGCCACCCAGAACCCGATCGAACAGCTCGGCACCTACAAGCTGCCGGAAGCGCAGATGGACCGTTTCCTCATCAAAACCACCATCGGCTATCCAAGCCACGACGTGAGCGTCAACATCCTGAAGCAGGTCAACGTCACCGACCGCGCCGCCACCGTGCATCCGGTGCTCACCGGCGAAGACGTGCTGCGCATGCGCAACATCAGCGAAACCGTGCATCTCGACGACGCGATCCTCGAATACATCGTGCGACTGGTGGAAGCCACCCGCCACAACGAACGCATCCAAGTCGGCTCCTCCATGCGAGGCGCGCTCGCCTTGACCCGCTGCGCGCGCGTATGGGCCGCCTCCGACAACCGCGGCTACGTAGTGCCCGACGACGTCAAAAACCTCGCCGTACCCGTGCTCGCGCACCGCATCACCCTCACCGCCGAAGCCACCTTCGCCGGAAACACCCCCGAACAGATGATCGGCCAGATCCTCGAAGACGTGCCGGCCCCGACCCTGGGCGCCAACGCCTGAAACACAATCCGCCCCCGGCATACACACCACACAATCCGAAAGGTCAAGGAATGCGGCATTCGCACACAGTGCAACGCAGACGGACCATCCAACGATCCCTACGCCGCCTCAAACATCGCATCAAGCGACTGGCCACCTCATACGTGTCGCCGCTTGGCTGGGCGGTGACGGCGCTCGCCGTCGCCTCGCTGGTGGCGTTCGTCCTGCTGGGGTGGCATGAGCTGCTGGCCATGGCGGTAGTGTTCGCGGTCATGCTGGCCGCGGCGGTCATGCTTTCCCTTGGCAACACCTCGTTCCAAGCCACCATCGACGTGTCCAGCAGACGCGTCACGGTGTCAGACACGGTGAAAGTCGACGTCTGCGTGGACAATCCAGGCCGCACCCCCACCACGTCGGCGCGCGGCGACCTGCCCATCGGAGACAACCACGAACGGTTCGCCATTCCCATGCTCGCCGCAGGACAGTCACGCCAGACGACTGTGGAATTCACCGCCGTCAGCCGCGCGGTGCTGCCCATCGGCCCGCTATCCATCCGCAAAGGCGACCCGTTCGGTCTGATCCGCCACGAAAAGAAACTCGTGGACCAGATCAACGTGTTCATCCACCCGCAGACCGTGCTGCTCAACGCCCTGAACGCCGGCATTCCACGCGATCTGGAAGGCCAGCCAAGCGGCGAAATCGTCGACGACGACCTCGACTTCTACGGCCTGCGCGAATACGAGCCCGGCGATGACGTGCGCAACGTGCATTGGCTCAGCTCCGCGAAAACCGGATCGCTTATGATCCGCCAATACGAAGCCACCCGCCGTACCGACACCGCTCTGACCATCAGCGTGAACCCGGATGATTACATCGATTCCCAGGAATTCGAACTGGCCGTATCCGTCCACGCCTCCATCGGCGTGCAATGCCTGCAGCAGAACCGGCCAGTCACCGCGCATGCCGGTTCCACGCACGCCATTCCGCGCAACGCCACGGAATTTCTCGATAGCTGCAGCGGCATCGACCCTGACATCGACGACAATCCCAACCTCGCGCAAACCACTCTCGAACATGCCCCCGACGCATCCTTCTACTTCTTCACCGTCGGCAGGCTCAAAACCATCGACGACATCAAACACATGGTCCTCGCACTCCCCCGCTCCGCAACCTGCGTGGTGCTTCAAGCCGCAACCGGCCAACCGCGCGCCATCAAACGCTACTCCGACTTCACCTTGGCAACCGTGGGAGACCTCAACGACCTCCCCATGATCATGGGGGTGCTGGCATGAGCACCACATTCACCAACACCGGCAATTTCACCGGCAACCTCACCGGCACAGGCACCAACTCCGCCAACACCAACACTGGCATGGCAACCGGCACAGGCACCGGCTCATGGGCGAACTCCACCCACTCCGTCATCTGGATGTCCCGCAGCGGCAAGTCCCCAGCCATGCCCAACACCAACCAGCCACACGCCGCGCAATACGCAAGCCTCACGGTCGCCGCCCTGCTGACCATCGCCGCAGCCAGCAACCTCATCGACGTATACGGCTCCGCCCTGTCTTGGACGAGCGCCGCAATCCCCGCCACCATCATCGGCTCGCTCGTGGCGCTTGCCGGTCTCGTTCCCGCGTTGCGCCTGTGGTGGCAGATGCTGTTCATGGCGTGTGCGCAGCTGGTGGTCGGCCCGGTCATCTTCCTGAATGGCACCACCATCGCCCATGTCATTCCCACATTGCGCACGTTGACGCAGGGGTGGATGCGGATGCTCGGCTCGTTCAAATACCTGCTGGCCATCGACCCGCCGACCGGCACCGGCGACGGCTCGCTGCTCGCCGTGTGGACGATCTGCCTGTGGGCCGCGCTGCTGGCCGGTATCTTCGCGGTTGCGGAGGATGGCCGGCTTACGATGGTCGCGGTCGTTCCCGTCGTGGCGAATCTTGCGATCTGCGCGCTGCTTGGCACGTCGAACGGCTTCTACCGTATGGCGATCGGCACGATTATGGCGGTCGTGCTGGTGGTTTGGGTCAGCGCGCGTTGGAAACTGTTGGAATTGGGCCGTTGGCTCAGTTCCGTAGTCATCGTGCTGCTGGCTTCGGCTGTGGCGATCGGCGGATGCTTGGTGGTCGGGCAAAACCGCACCATTCTGCGCGACCATTATGATCCGCCGCTGAGCCCGTACGATTACACCAGCCCGTTGAGCGGCATGCGTTCGTATATCAAGAACCATAAGGACGATGTGCTGCTGACCGTCGACGATCTGCCGGCCGGTTCCACGGTGCGTTTGGCGGTTATGGACCGTTTCGACGGCAATGTGTGGAACCTGTCCGATTCCACCATGGCTTCGGATTCCTCCAACTACCATCGTGTGGGCGATTCCATCACAAACAACGCCACCGGCAAGCGGTTCACCGCGAAATTCACGGTCGATGACGGTTTGAGCGACTATTGGCTGCCGATGGCCGGCGCGGCTTCCAGCGTGAAGTTCGCCACATCGTCGGACACCGATTCGTTCTACTACAACACCGACACCATGTCGGCGATCTACCCTTCGCGCACCTCTCCGGGATTGTCCTATACGGAAACCGGCGTCATTCCACGGACGCCGACGGATAAGGAGATCGCCAAGGCGAATGCTTCCTCCATCAGCCAGCCCAAGGCGGAGGATGTGCCCGATTGCGTGGATAAGCTGGCCACCGCGATTGCGGGCGGCCAGTCCAAGGGCGGCGAGGCCGCGCAGTCTCTTGCCGACAAGCTCAGGGAATCCGGCTGGTTCTCCCATGGTTTGAATGGCGATTACCCATCCAGAGCCGGTCACGGCAACTATCGCATCGACCAGCTGCTCGCCGGCAGTGCGATGGTCGGAGACAGCGAGCAATACGCTTCCGCGATGGCGCTTATGGCCCGCAGTCTCGGCTTGCCGAGCCGCGTGGTGCTGGGCTTCCTGCCGAAGAACGACAAGGGCGAGATCAGTGACAGCCGCACCGAGAAGCATGGCAAAACCACCACCACGAAATTCACCGGCAACGATGTGACCGCTTGGGTGGAGATCAAGCTGGACGGTTACGGATGGGTGGCGTTCTACCCGACACCGAAGGAAACGAAGGTTCCCGACGAGAACCAGAATCTCACTCCGCCCAATCCGCAGACCTTGGTGCGTCAGCCTCCGGTGCCGCTTACCGATCCGCTGCGTGACGACAACCAAGCCAAGGGCAAAACGTCGCTTGGCGGCAGCATGGCCGACGAGACGCCGACGAGCCTGTTCTGGCAGCGTTTCGGCAGAATCGTCAGAAAAGTCGCCATCTACGGCAGCCCTCTGTGGACGGTGCTCATCGTCTGCGGCCTGCTGCTCGCCATCAAGGCGATCGCCCTGGCTCGGGCTCGCAGGCATGGCAGCGCATCGCAACGCGTCGCTGCCGGATGGCAGGCGGTCGCGGCGCTTGCCCGGCAAAGCGGCCTTGACGTCCAAGGCACCAGAAACGAGCAGGCGCAGGCCATCGCCGAACAGATGGGCTTCGAAGCCGATACACTGCTCGCGCTGGGCAGGGAGGCTGATTACGCGGCCTTCTCCGGAGGCGATGTCACGCAGGAGCATGCGGAACGCTACTGGCATGACATCGCCGAAGAACGAAAGTTCATGCTCAGCTCGCTGCCGACGTTCCGCAGGTGGCGGGCGAAACTATCGCTTGCGGACGTGTTCCACTTCCGGAAAATCCGTTTGCGGAAAATCGGTGTGAAAGGGCGGGACTCATGAACGTCAAACATATTGAGGTCGGTCTGAACAGCAATATCGGCTTGCGTAGGAAAGACAACCAGGACAGCGCCTGCGCAGGCAACGGCGTGTATGTGGTGTGCGACGGCATGGGTGGCGGCAAGGGCGGCAAGCAGGCCAGTTCCGATGTTGCGGAACGGTTCGCGCGTTTGGCCGAACTGCCGACGCGCGATCTTGACGCGATTGACGAAACGCTGATCCTTGCCCAGCAGGAGGTGCTCCGTCTGGGTGAGCAGCTCGGCGGCGTTGCGGGCACTACCATCAGCGGCGTGCTGCTGCCGACGCGTGTCGGCGATGACGCGATATGTTCCGACGAACGGTGTTACATCGTCAATGTGGGCGATTCCCGCACGTACCATATGCGCGCCGACGGCAATGGCGCGTGGCTGGCGGATTCGCTGACGTGCATCACCCGCGACCATTCGGAACGGCAGAACGCCATCGATTCGGGGCAGATGCTGCCCGATGAGGCGAGCCGTTGCATTCCGCGCAACATCATCACGCAATGTGTCGGCGCGCCTGCCGGCATCCAGCCTGACTGGTACGCCGCGCGTGCGGACGGACGGTTCATCATCTGTTCCGATGGGCTGCATGCGCAGATCGGCCGTGAGCAGCTTGCCGAGATCGCGGCGGCGTACGCCGACCCGCAGATGGCCGCGGACATGCTGGTACGCGCCGCGCTGAACGCCGGCGGCCGCGACAACATCACCGTCATCGTGGTGGATATGCGTTCCGATATGCCGTGCGACGAGGATTGGAACGTCAGCAAGATCGGCGATGACGAGGATATCGACGATGCGCTGGACGGTACGTTGCAAACGTTACGAGTCATTCAATAAGATGGTTACAGACCACGAGACAAGGAGATCATGATGGTCGATTTCGATGCCGCGGTGGCGGCCGTGCAGGATCCGAACGCCGATCCCGTGTTCCTGGCGAAAATCGCGTACGAGAATCCGGAATTCGGTGCGAATGTCGTTGCCAATCCGCGAGCGTACCCGGGTCTGAAGCGTTGGGTCGCCGAATTCGGCGATGAGCGCGCCCGCCAGCAGCTGGTGGCGATGGGCTGGCCGGTTCCGCAAAATGGCGTGCAGCCGCATCTGATTGCCGAGCCGACGGCCCAGCCAATGGCCGAACCGGTTGCCGAACAGGTCCAGCCGGAACAGCAGTATCAGCCGGCAGTGGCGGAACAGTTCCAGCAGGAGCAGCAGTATCAGCCGGAACAGCCGGTGAACCAGCAATACGGTCAGGACGCTGCCTATGCGGCGTCCAACGAGGCTTCGACCGAGTATGTCGACCCATACATGAATCCCGCCGATTTGTCCGAAGTGGCCGATTATTCATCGAGCCAGCCGCAGAACGAACCGGAACAGCAGTATGCCGAACAGCAGTATGCCGCGGCCCAGGAATCGCCGGCAGACGCGGGGTTCACCGCGGAACTGGCCATGACCACCACCGATCAGATGCTGATGGCCCGTATCGCCAGCGAAGCGCCGGAGCTTCGTCCGTGTCTTGCGCGCAATCCGTACATCTATCCGGAATTGCTTGCCTGGCTTGGCCAGTTGAACGATTCGGCCATCAACGCGGCCATTCGTCTGCGCCAGCAGTGAGCTAACGCCGATTATCAGACCATTTGAAACATAAGGGGTTGTCGCGGGAATCTCCGTGACAACCCCTTATCGTCTTACCGCTAACCGTCCGCGCCGACGCTGTCAACACAAATCGTCAACGCAGTCCGTCAGCGTAATCGTGTCTTCACTGACAAACGCCCTCACTGTTTGCGGAATTGGAAGAACTGGTCGCCGATACGCACCGTGCATGGCGCCTCCAGCTGCATCGGCTTGTGTTCCACTTTGGTTTCGACATCGTCTTGGATGATGTACGTGCCGTTGAGCGAACCGTAATCCTCTATCCACAGCGTGCCATCCTGGTCGAAGCTGATCGCCGCATGGTTGCGTGAGATTGTGCGCGTCGGATCCTCCAGCTTGACCGATTTGGCGCCGGCGGGCACTTCGGCCGAAGGCTTGCGGCCAAGGAGCACGCCCATATCCACGATCACCTGCTGTCCGGTCTGCTCGTTGTCCAGCACGTACGTGTGCTTCGGCTGCTTCATGGTGAAGGCTTCGGAAAGCACGGTGCCGTCCCAGTCGATATCGTCCTCGTCCGAAACGGCAGCGTCGCCCTTCGCAACGGAAACATCCTGCATATCGTGGTCGCCCGACTCGTTCTGTGCGGCGAGCCGTTCGCGTGTTTCCAAGGAATCGGCGGCATTGTCGACGGGTTCGGCTGTGGGTTGCGCCATCACCGTGACGTCATCGTCATACCACCCTGGTTCGGGCGGCGGCGGGTAAGGTAGAAAACTCATATTCCCATTGTAGGAAGGTGACGTCCATGCCGTCTGACGATACTCATTCTGCAATACGATGCTCGCATATTCCGTCTCAAAATATTATGCTGTAACTCGTCAAAAGAGACGGACACGTCGATGTTTCCCTCCGTGTTCACGGATTCGACATTCAAAAAAAAGGAAAAAGGATAAGAAGGACTTTTCACATGGCGAACACTCCTCCGTATGGTCAACCGCAGAATGGGCAACCGCAGTATAACCAGCCTCCGCAGCCGCAGGCGCCAAACTAC
>ENA-OPXH01001381-OPXH01001381.1-human-gut-metagenome-genome-assembly--contig:-NODE-1381-length-16837-cov-7.578596_pt1 | contig 16837 bp, 12 predicted proteins | sample MGYA00241521_ERZ502034 | MGnify/ENA primary metagenome ERZ502034 (study PRJEB25962, sample SAMEA2042103) | human gut metagenome | biome: human gut; feature: human-associated habitat; material: faeces... | reverse complement strand
TATTTTATAAAAATCAAGCGCAATTTAACCAACTTTAAAAAAATCCGCTTTGGTTCTTTTTCCCAAAGCGGATTTTCCTGTTTTTGTCTATTTTCTATTATTTCTCTTTATTTTCTTCGCTCTTTTTCGTCAATTTGCGAACGATTGTCAGACATCCAAGAAGTGCGATCAGGTTCGGAAGAACCATTAAACCATTGAACATATCTGCCATATCCCATACCAGATCTACTTTTAAGGTCGATCCGATGATTACACAGATCACAACGATCACTGCATAAACTTTTACTGCACCATTTCCGAACAAATGACGAACATTTACTTCGCCGAAATAATACCATCCCACGATCGTAGTAAATGCAAAAAACAGCATACACAACGCAATAAAAATATTTCCAAAATTACCAAAACCTACATTAAATGCACTCTGTGCCAGTTCCGAACCGGTCTGTCCATTACCAAGTACTCCGGTGGACAGGATAACCAGTGCTGTCAGTGTCAGGATAATAAATGTATCAATGAACACACCCATCATCGCGATAATACCCTGATCACACGGGTCTTTTACTTCTGCTGTCGCATGGGCATGCGGGGTGGAACCCATACCGGCTTCATTGGAAAAAAGTCCTCTCGCCACACCAAAGCGCATCGCCTTCTGAACAGTTACGCCAAGTGCACCACCTGCGATGGCCTGCAGGTCAAACGCACCTACAAAACAAATATATTATGTCTCAATTTCCCGTAAATTAAAAAGCTGCCACCTCCAGGACTTTTATAAATCCCAGAAGCAACAGCTTTTTATATTTTACAAGTTTATCTTACGCTTCCTTTGGTTTCTGACACAGCGGGTGACAGCAAAGTACCATACGGCCATTGCCCATATCTTTTGCATCCGGGCGTTTCTGACGACATTCATCGGTTGCGTACGGACAACGAGGTGCGAACTTACAGTATTCCACTGCATATTCTTTTCCTTCCATATCCGGCATGACAATTTCTTTTTCCCATTTGTCTCCGACACGGGGTACAGAACTCATCAGAAGTTCGGTGTAAGGATGTGCCGGATTGTCCATGATCTGTTTTGCCGGTCCGTATTCGATCAGGCAGCCACGATACAAGGTTGCGATATAATCGGATACATAGTATGCAGTCGACAGGTCATGAGTAATATAAATAAATGAGATTTTATATTTGTCACGCAGCTCTTTAAAGAGATTTACGATGTTCATCTTCATAGATGCATCGATTGCCGCAACAGGCTCATCTGCGATGATCAGTTTCGGACGGGTAATCAGGGCTCTCGCGATAGATACACGCTGCAGCTCTCCACCTGAGAACTGAGTCGCATATTTTCCTTTTACGACTGCCAGAGACATACCAACACTCTTTAATGCTTCATCAACAACTTTATCTGCTTCTGCTCTGTTCTTTGCGATGCCAAGACGAAGAGCAGTGTTATACAGGTAAGTATCTACGGTCTTTCTTGCAGAGAAAGATTCGTATGGATTCTGAAAGATCGGCTGTACATCCAGTTTGAACTGTTTTGGATCATAGCTTTTTTTATCTGCATAAGATTTTCCATCCAGAACGATGTCACCCATATCCGGGTTATGAAGACGAAGAATCATCTTACATAAAGTAGATTTACCACAACCGGACTCACCTACGATAGACAGAATTACCGGTTTATCATCATCGATAGATAAAGAAACATTATCTACAGCCACCAGCTTTTTACCACGCAGCATACCACCTACACGGAAAATCTTGCTGACGCCTTTTACTTCCAATAATTTATCAGCCATTCGTCTTCACCTCCTCTTCTAATAAGTGACACGCAGCGAAACGACCAGGTCTGATTTCCCGGAATTTCGGGACTTCACTGCGGCACCGATCCGTAGCATGCGGACAACGAGGTGCGAAACGACATCCTGGCGGCGGATTCTTCAGTGCCGGCGGACGTCCTGCGATACCAACTCGCTGTACATCCTCACCTACACGCGGAAGAGCATCTACCAACATCTTTGTATACGGATGAATCGGATCATTGAAGATATCTTCTGTCTTACCGAGCTCTGCAATACTACCGGAATACATGATCGCCATACGGTCTGTGATCTGATAATGAACACCCATATCATGACTTACAATGATCATTGTATTCTTTAACTGTTTCTGCAGACGCATCAGCATCATAAGAATACCCTTCTGTACAACTACGTCCAGAGCGGTTGTCGGCTCATCGGCCAGAACAACACCCGGGGACATAAAAGTTGCCAGTGCAATGATCGCACGCTGTCTCATACCACCAGACAGCTGGAATGGAAATGACTCCAGAACATCCGGGGAAAGATTCAGTTCTTTCAGATAATCAGCAACTCTTGCCAGAGTTTCCTCCGGTTTTTCATTCTTTTTCTGGTCCTTTGGAATAGAATCCAGAAACTGTGTTTTCAGACGAACGATCGGGTTCAGAACACTCTGTGCAGCCTGTGGCACATATGCGATATTGTTCCACCAGGTGTCACGAATCTTTCCAGATTCGAATGAATATTTCTTTCCGTCTTTTTCACCTTCCAGAACAACACGCCCCTGATCGATCACCAACGGATAGTCAACAATATCATAAAGAGTGTTCAGCAGGGTGGTTTTACCACATCCGGACTCGCCTGCGATGCCGAAGATCTCATTGTCTTTAATCTCAAAGTTAATGTCCTTGAGTACGTGTACATCACCGTCTATTGTCTTATAAGACGTTGACAAATTCTCGATTTTCAGCATACCTATCACCTGCCTCTCTTCTTAGCCTGATAATCGTTGTAACCTGTAATCAACATGAACAGGCCAACAAATAAGATAACGGTTGCAACAATCGGAGAACCGATCCAGATCCATCTCTTAGCAAGGACTGCATTGTATCCTCTTGCCCACTGAATCATGTTACCAAGAGAAACCAGGTTTCCCGGTGACAGACCCAGAACGGCCAAACTGGATTCTGAACCAATTGCACTCAGTGTTGCATTCATAAAGTTGGAAAGTGACCAGGACAGTGCGAACGGGAGAATCTCCGTTACAACGATCTGTAAGGTACTTTCACCGGAGAAACGTGCTGTGTGAATAAAGTCACGCTCTTTGATTGTCAGAGCCATGGAACGGATCTGACGGCTTGGCCATGCCCAGGCGAACAGTGCAAGAACAAGTGCCATAACAATTACAGTAGAGCTTCCTTTCATCAGGGAAGTCATCATGATCAGAATCGGCAGAGACGGGATTACTACGAAAGTATCCGTGATAATCATCAGCACTCTGTCCAATGCGCCGCCTGCAAAACCTGCAAGCAGACCAACCAGAACACCCACAACAGTACCAATAGTAGCTACGATCAGACCAATCATCAAAGAATTGTGAATGGCTTCGATCAGCAGCCATACAATATCCTGTCCCATACTGGTAGTTCCAAGCCAATGTTCAGCAGAAACTCCCAGATTATTCGGGTATGTATTATAGGTAAACGGATTTGTATGTGGGATAAAATATACTACGAACCCAATGATCAGGAAAAAGCAAGTAGAAATCAAGCCTGCTTTTAAACGAAAATTGGCTGTTTTCCAAAATTTCTTCATGTCTGTCCCTCCCTCTTATCAGCCGTACCGGATTCGCGGATCGATGAACGGGTAGATCAGGTCCACAATTAAAGTTGCTGAAGCAATCGCTACGATGGAAATCGTAATACAGCCAAGGATCATATTATAATCCGACTGCAGGATCGCGGCCTGAATCAGAGAACCGACTCCAGGGTATCCGAAAATAATCTCGGTCATGATGGAACCACCGAAGACACCACCAAGGCTCATTGCCAGTGCTGTGATCTGGGTCAGAATGGAGTTACGCATTACATAGTTTTTGCCGATAGCGAACTCGGAAAGTCCACGGAAACGGGCATAACGTACATAATCTTCTTCTGCTGTGGTGCTCGCCAGAGATTTCATGGAGATGATCCACCATCCGGTACCAAGTAACAGCAGTGAGATTCCCGGAAGGATAGAAGCCTTGACCACTGAAGCGATCCAAGGACCAAATCCACCTTTAGTATTGATAACTGCCTGCAACGGGAACCATTTTAATATAAATGCAAATACAATCTGTAAGATCAACGCTACCAAGAAGTAAGGAATCGGGTAAATAAAAATTGCAATTGCTTCCAGAATCTTGGATGAAGTTTTATTTTTCCGAAATCCTGCCAGAAGACCGATCAGGTTACCTACGATCCACGCAATAAATGTGGAGGTCAGACATAAGATCAGAGTATACGGAAGATAATTTCCGATAATTTTTCCAACCGGCTCCGGATAACTCATCAGTGACGGACCAAAGTCAAAATGCAGCAGACCGTGCCACAGGAAATAACCATACTGTTGCAGCAACGAGCCATCAAGTCCAAACTGCACACGCAGGCTGCTACGAAGGGCGTCCATCTCGGCTGGATCCATGTTACCGGAACGTGACTGAATCTGTGCGATCATGTTTTCAACAGGATCTGACGGAAACATACGTGGAATGAAGAAGATAAAGGTAACACCGATCAGGATAGTCAGCGCCCATGCAAGCACTCGCTGCAGAAAGAATTTTTTAAATTTCATACACAGCACTCCTTTACTACTATTTCTACACAAAAGGGACGGATCGTAAGCTTTTCTTACAACTCCGTCCCTTCTGATATTTCAGCAAATAACTCTGTCAGTTTTTGCTGTTTTCATCATTTTGTTACTGTTCCTAAAGACTTAAAGGATTAAGCCTGTGTAGCAGTGATATTTGGAAGCATGTATTTGAAGCAGCTCCACCACCACCATGGACCATTGTACGGGTTGTCCGCATTCGGATAACCTTCCCAGTAAGTTGAGTTGGTCGGAACGAATTTTGTACCAGAGAGGAAGTTGATTTCCGGCATATCTGTTACACATTCCTTAAGGAATTCAGTATGCAGTTCGTAAGATCTATCACTTTCCGGATCAGTATTAGCAAGTTCGTGAAGTATCTCTGTAACTTTTTCGTTATTCCAACGAAGTCCCTGACCAGAACCAGTTTCGCCTAAAGGTTTGATCAGATCACCATCAAATCCGCTGATTGCAGAGTAGAAGTCTTTCAGGATACCACCGGATGGCCAGTAACCAGCGATCTGGTAGTTACCCTTTCCACCGTCTACATCCCATGTTGCGGAAGATTTGGATGCGATTGAACACTGGAAACCGAATTTTGTCAGCTGGTTGTAAGCTGCCTGTACACCACGTGCTTCCTGGAACTCAGTATCTGCCAGATAGCTCATTTCAAAGGTGAAAGGTTTGCCTTCATAATTCCATACACCATTTACTTTTTCAAGACCGGCTTTTTCAAGCAGTTTTGTAGCTGCTTCTTCATCATGTTTCCACCAGCCTGCACCAAACATGGTAATCAGTTCTTCATCTGTTCCTTCGATGCCCAGAGAATCAGCCATACGTTTTGCATAACCGGTATCATAAGGTTTGAAGGTTGTTCCATCGCCAAGATCCAGTTCGAAGTTTTCCAGCCATTCCTGCATCGGGATTGTGTAGGTTTCCTGCAGGAACTGTGTATTGTTCATTAACGGGATCGGAGCCGCACGTCCTGCTCCGGAGAACGTGTTCATGGAGATCTCATCAATATTAAGTGCTAAGCAGATACCCCAACGGAAGTCTGCATTGTCATACGGTGCGCCCTGACCATGTGAGAATACAATTCCTTTTGCACCCGGATCGTCTGGGTTTGCATATGGGAAATCCTTGTACCAGCAGTTAATATTGTCGTTAGAAGCTTTCATGGTTTCAAACTCTTCCAGTGTTACTTCACACAGCAGGTCAACTTCGTTGTTGATCATAGCCATCTGTTTTGTGGTAGAGTCTGCGAATGTACGGAACCATACGTATTTCGGTGGTGTAGCATTTTCAGCGTACTCATACTGAGTGGATCCTGCAACACCAAGTGTGCTGTCCTTCCAGTCATCACGCAGTTCATACAGCACCCAGTCACCTAACTTATCGTAATCTTTTACAGTGTAAGGACCTGCCACTACAGGATCTTCATCCTTGAATGTAGTAACATCGGACTGTTTTGAATAAATATGTTCCGGAACGATACGGTAATCAGTTCCCCATACAGTGATACCATATCTCTGTACGAAACGTGGGAATGATTCTTTCATCTTAAACAGAACTGTGTAATCGTCTACTTTTTCTACTGAATCAATGTACAGGTTTGTTGCTGCACTGGCATTGATTCCGTCATTTTCTTTAATCATATTGAAAGTGAAGACAACGTCATCCGCTGTTACGTCTTCACCATCGGACCATTTGATACCCTGACGAACTTTTACTGTCCACTCGGTAAAATCATCATTGGACTCAGGCATGCCATCAGCAATCTCGCCCCACTGTTCACCTTTTGCGGTATCCATTTCCCACAGATGAGCACTCATCAGCTGATGAATACCGAATCCCATCTGGGTACCTGTCATGTAGCTATTAAACTGACCAGGTACATCTGTTGGGGTCTGACACTCAACGATCAGTGTCTCGGAACGAGGAGTTCCTACTTCTGTAGTAATACCTTCAGATGCTGCTGTTCCGCTTCCGCCTGAACTGTCATCTGTAGAAGTTGTTCCACTGGAATCCTTAGATCCGCCGGAACTGGAATCACTTCCGCCACCGCCACAGCCGGCTAACATACCAACTGCAAGCGTAGCTGCTGTTAAAACTGCAACTATTTTTCTTTTCATCTCTTTCCCTCCCTTTAGGTCTTGAAAATAACTCAGACAACATCATATTCGTCAATCTTCTGTTGTCTCTATATAAATTTTCCTTCTGCCCATACTACTTTTTTCAGAAAAAACTCTGCTGGCGCCTACCGTATGAACACGAACGAAAATCTACATTCCCACACAATTTTTCTCAACTTTGTGTTTCGTCATAATAACTACGGAATTGTATGTTTTTGCCACGACATTATATAGTTTGCTACCCCACTGTCGTGAACATTTCGCACAATACTTTTTCACCTATCCTCGTTGTTTCTGGTGATTTTGACGTATTGTTTAAATGTTGTTTCGTCATGTTTATATATTATACCATTATTTTATAAAAATCAAGCGCAATTTAACCAACTTTAAAAAAATCCGCTTTGGTTTCTTTCCCCAAAGCGGATTTTTCTGTTTTTGTCTATATTCCATTATTTTTCTTTGCTTTTTTCGCTCTTTTTCGTCAATTTGCGAACAATCGCCAGGCATCCAAGAAGTGCAATCAGGTTTGGAAGTACCATTAAACCATTGAACATATCTGCCATATCCCATACCAGATCTACTTTCAATGTGGATCCGATGATTACGCAGATCACAACGATCACTGCATAAACTTTTACTGCACCATTTCCGAACAAATGCCGAACATTCACTTCACCGAAATAATACCATCCAACAATTGTAGTAAAGGCAAAGAACAGCATACACAATGCAATAAAGATATTTCCAAAGTTACCGAATCCTACGTTGAATGCACTCTGTGCCAGTTCAGAACCTGTCTGTCCGTTACCAAGTACTCCGGTGGACAGGATAACCAGAGCTGTCAGTGTCAGAATAATAAATGTATCGATAAATACACCCATCATTGCGATGATTCCCTGATCACACGGATCCTTAACCTCCGCTGTTGCATGTGCATGTGGTGTGGAACCCATACCTGCTTCGTTGGAGAAAAGTCCTCTCGCAACACCGAAACGCATCGCTTTCTGAACCGTTACACCAAGTGCACCGCCTGCGATTGCCTGTGGTGCAAAAGCACCCACAAAAATATCTTTGAATGCAGTTCCAACCCCCGGAAGATGCATCACCAGGATCACAAGGCATCCGATGATGTATAACAGCGCCATGATCGGAACGATTTTTTCTGTGAAGCTTGCGATTCTCTTGATACCGCCAATGAAGATGATGCCGGCAATCACTGCCACACAGATTCCCACTGCCAGTTTCGGTACATGGAATGCATTGTTAAATGCTGCACCGATAGAGTTGGACTGTACCATATTTCCCATAAATCCCAGGGCCAGAATGATAGCTACAGAAAAGAAACCTGCCAGGAATTTTCCAAATCTGCCCTTGAATACGTATTTTATATAATATACCGGGCCTCCTACATAGTGTCCGTTTTCCAGTTTTCTTGTATGCTGTGCCATAACAGCTTCCGCATAGATGGTAGCCATTCCGAAGAATGCACTGACCCACATCCAGAAGATGGAACCCGGCCCTCCGGATGCAATCGCTGTTGCTGCTCCGGCGATATTACCGGTTCCTACTTGGGCGGCAATCGCTGTTGTCAGAGCCTGAAAAGAACTGAGACCATTTTCTCCTTTCCCGCCATGCAGCGAAAAATTACCAAACAATGCTTTCATTCCGGCACCAAACTTTCGTATCTGAATAAATTTCAGGCTGAACGAGTAAATGATACCGGCTCCCAGAAGCAGGATCAGCAGTGCATAATCCCACAGAAACGTATTGACACACTCAACTACTTTTGTAACAAATTCCATGTTTTTTCTTCTCCCTCACTTTTTCTTACGTTTCAAGCCAATACCAAAGAATGCGCCGGGGCATATCCTTGCAGAGCGTTTTTTATTCACCTGAAACCAGTACAGCGTTTCCGACAAAAAAGGTCCCGGGGAAATCCCCGGGACCTGATACTTCCATAACTGTTCTGTGCCTTTGCAGGTTCTGTTCAGAATTGTTATTCATTATCCACTCGAAACACAAAAAACAACTGCGACATGCCGCTTTTCTTTTTTGTATCTTTCACACTGTCCTTTTGCCTGAGAGATTCGCAGATCACAGATCTGCTTTCACCTTCGGCACCCATCTTTGGGATTCTCCAGAGGGCCATCCGGTTACAGTCCCGTCCGTTTTTCACGGACACCTGAGAGTATTATTCCTTCGGCGGGCTTTCGCCTGCTTTCCTGCAACCTTCTATTGGCTCGATATGTAGTTTCATTAATGCTTTTATTATAAGGAGCCGGATTGCTGTTGTCAACCCGGCTCTTTATTTTTATAACACTTTACCAAAGTATTATATAAAAATCGTTATTTTCTTTTACAGACTGTCAATAAATCTCATGAATGCAGTTCTGCCTTCTTCTGTGCATTTGTACACTCCTGCATGCTCCAGCACCTTCTTGAATACAATGCCGATCTCTTTTTTCAGAATCTCTTCCACATTTTCTGCTGTGAAAGTATATTTTTCTTTCAGTTCCTCTACCCAGTCGGCATGTTTTTCCAGAACTTCATCTTTTCTCAGATCTTCGCCTGCCACAATGGCTTTGCACAGACCTTCAAGTTCACCTTTCAGACGTGCCGGAAGCACTGCCAGCCCCATAACTTCGATCAGACCGATGTTTTCTTTCTTGATATGGTGCAGTTCCGCATGCGGATGATAAACACCCAGCGGATGTTCTTCGGTCGTAATATTATTCCTCAAAACCAGATCCATCTCATACATATCACCACGTTTTCTTGCGATCGGGGTGATGGTATTGTGTGGTTCTCCGTCGGTTTCCGCGAAGATAAATGCTGCCTCGTCAGTGTATCCTCTCCACTTTAACAGGATCTTGTCTGCCAGTTCGATCAGACGCTCCGTGTCCGGACCGCTTATACGGATGACGGACATCGGCCATTTTACGATGCCTGCTTTGACATCTTCGAATCCCGGGATCACTACTTCTTTTTCCACCGGTGCTTTCGCCATGGCAAATTCATAATGTCCACCCTGGAAATGATCGTGACTCAGGATCGATCCTCCTACGATCGGCAGATCCGCATTGGATCCAACAAAGTAGTGCGGGAACTGTTTTACAAAGTCAAACAATTTTGCGAAGGTTGCACGTTCGATCTTCATCGGCACATGCTGAGAATTGAATACGATACAATGCTCGTTATAATATACATAAGGAGAATACTGGAATCCCCACTCACTGTTGTTGATGGTTACCGGTATGATTCTGTGGTTCTGTCTTGCCGGATGGTTCAGTCGTCCTGCGTAGCCTTCGTTTTCCATGCAAAGCAGACATTTTGGATATGATGTCTGTTTTGCCAGCTTTGCTGCTGCGATGGCTTTCGGATCTTTTTCCGGTTTGGACAGGTTGATGGTAATATCCAGATCACCGTACTCGGTCGGTGCCACCCATTTCATGTCTTTTGCGATACGGTAACGACGGATATAATCGGTATCCTGACTGAATTTGTAATGTGCATCGGTAGCCTTTACCGGATCTTCTTTATACAATTCCCAGAAGCGACGGATCACATTGCTTGGACGGTCTACCAAAAGACTCATAACTTTTGTGTCAAACAGGTCGCGATAACCTACACTGTTTTCTTCCATCAGACCATGTTCATATGCATAGTCACAGATATCTCCCAGAATGCTTTCCAGTTCACCTTCCACACTCTGATCTGCTCCGTCAGACTCCAGGATCTGTTTTACATATTCTTCATCGATTGCATCCATCTGCAGTAATTCCAGAATTTTATTCGTAGTATAACGCTTGTCTTCCTTTTCTATCAGACCGGTTGCCAGTCCATACTGTACCAGTTTTACAATGCTCTCTTGAATCATTCCTTTTCTCCTGCCTTTCCTTTTAATACCACGGTGCCGAACCGATCTATAGTGCCATCATATTTTCCAAGCCATACTGGATACTGTTCTACAGGCAACTTGACTTCTACCGGCTGACGGTTGAAGTTTTGTACAAATACATAATCTGTATCCTGATTCCGGCGCACACTTACTTCCACGCCTTCCGGGATGTGGGCAACTACACGTTTTACGCCTGCTTCTTTTGCAATCTTACGATAAACTTCATCATAAAATCCCTGTTCAAAGTCTGCGCAGACATGGTATGCTTTTCCTTTTCCGAAAAGGTTCACGGTAAGTGCCGGCATACCGGCATAAAAATCGGTTTCGTAGGTCATCAGAGGCTGTGCAGTAGAAGTCTTAACCAGTTCACAAAGATGATTACAGGTATAGGTTTTCGTCAGGCACAACTCATTTCCCCTCACCGGTACTCCTCTATTATATTCCCCATCATACAAACCGTCAATCTCTGTACTGCGAAGTCCCATCACATCCATCAGTCCATGGGGAGTTCCCTCCAGGAAACACAGATCGGTACTGTCTACGATACCGGACCAGTAAGTCAGGATAAAGGTTCCACCATTTTCTACGTATTTACGAACCTTCTCTTCAAATCCTTCCCTGAACATATAAAGCATAGGCGCTGCTACTACTTTATAACCATCCAGATCCTGCTCCATATCGATCATATCCACATTCAGTCCCTGTTTGCGGAATGCGTAATAGGATTTTTCCACAGTTTCCTTATAGAACAGTCCTTTATTTCTTGGTCCCTGGGCGTCTTCCATGGCCCAGCGGTTCTCCCAGTCATATACCACAGCCACCTGTGCCGGGTTCTTCGCTCCGGTAACTTCCTGAAGTTTTTCCAGACTTTCTCCTACTTCCGTTACCTCCTTAAATACTCTGGTATCATCCTTGCCATAATGATCGATCACTGCACCATGGAACTTTTCAGAGGAACCCTGGCTCTGTCGAAGCTGGAAATACAAAATACTGTCGGATCCGTGGGCAACAGCCTGCATGGAAGCTGCATGAAGCATTCCCGGTTTCTTTAATTTGCTTACGGACTGCCAGTTGGTTGCCGACGGACAGTTCTCCATCAACAAAAATGGTTTTTTCTGAATGCTTCGCATGATATCATGCTGCATGCCATTATCCATGGCTGTCAGGTATTCTTCTTTCTTGTGCCACTGTGGATAATTATCCCAGGATACAAAATCTACTACATCAGCAAATTTGTGATAATTTAATCCCTGGAAATCGTACATCATATTGATAGTGGTTGGTTTGTCGGATCCTGCATCCCTAAGAGCCCGGATCTCCCATTTCACAAAGTCCACAGTCTGATCGGTCACAAACCTTTTCCAGTCCAGGTTCAGACCGTGAAGAGAGCTGTCTCCTCTTGGGGACGGACTGTCAACCTGATCAAAATCGTTATACCGGTGACTCCAGAATGTGGTTGCCCATGCCCGGTTCATCTTATCTGCTGTCTGATATTTGTCTTTCAGCCAGTTTTTAAAGGCTGCCTGACACAACGGACAATGACACTCTCCTCCATATTCATTGGAAATATGCCAGGCGATCACACCCGGATGGTCTTTGAATTTTTCCGCCAGTTTTGTATTCATAATTCTTGTCTTTTCTCTGTATACCGGAGATGTATAACAGTGGTTATGTCTTTCTCCATACAGATTTCTGTGACGGCTGGCATCTACACGAAGCACCTCCGGATACTTCTGTGCCATCCATCTTGGTCTTGCTCCGGTCGGGGTGGCAAGAATTGTAGAAATACCATTTTCATACAGACGGTCAATGATCTTTTCCATCCATTCAAAATGGAACTCTCCCTCTACCGGTTCGAGTACTGCCCAGGAAAATATACCCAGGGATACTTCATTGATTTTCGCTTTTTTAAAATATTCGATGTCTTTTTCCAGAATCTCCGGGCTGTGAAGCCACTGTTCCGGATTGTAATCCCCTCCGTGCATAATTCCGCCGATCTGCGGAAACAAAATCTTTTTCTCCATGTTTCCTCTCCCTTTATTTTGTATTTTCTATATTCCGGCTTGCATGACAGGTAAAATACAAAATCTGATACTCCCCGGAAATTTTTCCAAACAGTTCATTGCCATGTGCCATCTTTTCTTCATCCAGATTGACAAACGGATCGTCCAGCACCAGAAACGGTTTTTCCTTCGGATACATCGCATCCACCAGCGCCAGACGCATACAGATTCCCAGCAGATCCTGATATCCGGCAGACAGCCACTTGGTTTCCCGCATCTCGCCCTGCTCTTTCATCTGCACCTCGATGTTGGCATCCACCATCCAGTCTTTTTCTTTATCCCCTGTTAGAAGCGTGTAATACTTTCCAAACCCGTTCTCGATCGGACCCAAATATCTCGCAGAAAACTGCTCCTTTGCATTCTGCAGGAACTCTCCCGTCAGACGCAGGGTTTCGTATAAATGCTGTTCTTCTTCCTGTTCCTGTCTGCAGATGGAAAGCTGCTGTTCTTTTTCGTCCCGGATATCCAGCTGATCCTGCAGATCTTCGAGCTGATGATGGTACTGCTCGATGGCTTCCCGGATATCCTCGCTCCGCTCATCCACATCACGGATCATGGAATTGAGTTCGTCCAGAGAATATGGACATTTTTCCACCGCTGCCAGTTCTTTCATATTGTGTTCCTGCTCAAACAGTTCTCTCTTTTTTCTTGCCTCCGCGTATGCTTTCTGTGCGATCCGGTACTCGGTTGCCTTCATCTGCAGCTGGCTGATTCCTGCTGCAAGATCTTCTCCGAAATCCATTCCCGCTTCTTTTCCAAATGCAAGCAAAGAGTTCTGTTTCCGCTCAAATTCCTGTCTTGCCGCATCGCTTTTTCCGGCACGGCTGCGCAGACGCTCATATTCCTGCAGCTGGCTGCGGAGTTCATACAGGCAGGTTCTGGCATCCTTTTCTCCCGGAACCATCTGATACTGCTCCAGAAAATGCTTGGTCTCCTGTTCGATGCGCGAAGCTTCTTTCGAAGCCTCTTCCATGGTTTTTTGAATTTCTTCCACCGGTCCGCGGAGCTTACGCTCCTCTTCCAGATGCTGTACCCGGAGTGCACGCACCTTTTCTTCTTCCTTTGATACCTGCACCTTGCGCACCACAAGAAGCACAATACCTGCCACTGCCGCAACCACCGATACCGCCAGAAGCGGAAGGAAAAACTTATGTACCTGTGGCAACAGAAACGACAACACACCACCGACAGCACCGATCACCAGCAGGATAATGCCGCAGATCATCATCGGAAGACGATTTTTTACCGTATAATCCGGTTCTTCCCGCTTCATTGCCATCGCTTCAAAATAGGACATTTTCGTTTCCAGCTGCGTTTTTTCCTCTTTCAGTTTTGCAAAACGCTCCTGCTCTTTTTCCATTTCCGTTATTTTTTCTTCGGAAGGAATCTGGTTTTTGAACTTATCACCAAGTTCCTGCAGGCGGTTTTCTTCTTCCTCGGTCAGCCCCAGATTAAACAAAGTGGTTTTTAACACCCCAAGCATCTGTACATCCTGGTTCTGCTTTGCAAACTCCTCATCCTGCGGCACCTGTCCCGGAAATACATCCGCAAAAGCATCCAGTGCCGCTTTCTTTTCCTGTTCCTCCTGCAAGGTGGCCGCATAGGCCTGCTTAATTCCTTCCCTGCGGCTCTCTTCACTCGCCATCTGCAATGCTTTTGCATACTGATCCCGAATCCCGGCCAATTCTTTTCTCTGCTCCTGTTTTTCGGTAAGTTTTTCGGTAATCTTTTTGTAAGACGCCTCTGCCGCATCATAGCCACGCAGTTCTTCCGTTAACAGCGTGATCATATTCGTCCGCTTTTTCATGGAACCTGTTGCACGGTCCGGTGAAAGTTTATTCATCCGGTCATGAATCTTTTTCTGAGCGGTCTCAAAATTATTGATATCGTTTGTATTCTCTACAAGATTCCCCAGCTTGGCATTGATCGCATCAGTCGAGCAGCATTCGCAGTCATTTTGTGCAATAAATGCGCTCCTTTTAAACGACGCACTGTCCAGTCCGAAAATTTCACTTCCGATCTCGGAAGAAAAATCATGACATTCCAGATTGGTGGAAAGATCATATAAATGAAAAACATCTGTTTTTTCTGTTTTTCCAAATGTACGGCTGATCCGGTACTCTTTTCCCTGATAGGAAAAATCCAGTTCGCCTCCATACGTTCCCCCCTGCCACGGGCGGAATACCACACGTTCTTTATCAAACAGTCCGGATTCTCTCTTAGAGTCAAACCCGTAAAACATCACCCGCAAAAAAGCGGCCAGTGTACTTTTTCCCCATGCATTCGGTTCGTGAAACAGATTGACCCCGTCCTGAAATTCCAGATGCAGATCCGATAGTTTTCCAAAATTGTCAATATGACAGGAACGTAATTTCATCCTATATCTCCTCCCCGGACAATGCCAAAATTCCACAGCGGATCACTTCTGCCTTCTGCTCCTGTGACAGTTCAGATCCAAGTACCATACGGATAAACTCCCCCTTTAACGAGGCATCTTTTTCATAATCACTGTAGTCGACCCGAAGGGTTGTCCGGTCTTTCACCTTTTCAAAATAAAAATAATCCGAGAACAAATTCTGCAGATACTCGCAATTGATCTCCGCATCCACTTCCACCTCACCGGTCAGTACAAATTTGACAAGGCTTCCCGACGGATACTGCGCCTGTTTTACAGCTTCTTCCATCCGCTCTGCCGCTTCTCTTGTCGTCATGACATTGCTCACATCCACTTCAAGCGTGTACAGCGTGCGGGCTGCCATCTGAACAAACTGCATCTGGGCACGGCAGGTCTGCTCGTCCACATCCAGTAAAACAAATCCTTTCGGTCCACACTCGTCAAATCCGCGTCCTTCCAGACATCCACAGTAACACCAGGTACCGCGGTTATCCAGCTTGTCCTGCATGAAGGTATGTACATGTCCCAGCGCCAGATAATCAATATTTTTATTTTTCAGCTGATTCAGGCTGATATTCTCTGCCTGTGTGCGGCATGCATAATCTCCCGCCTGTCCGTGCATCATGACAATATTGAAATCTTCATGTCCCAGCACAAGGGAATTGTAAACGGTCGCCCGGTTGTTCTCCGAGAGTTCGATTCCGCTGATCACTATATTTCCATACCGGTAGGCAGTCCATGTATCGGAAAACAAAAGCAGATTGTCCGGCACTTCCTCCAGCTTGGAAAGAAAATTGTCACTGTCATGGTTTCCTCTCAGATATAAGAAATCAATCTGGGGATGTGTACAGATCATGTCCCTTACGGTGTTGCGCGCCAATGCTGATACATTTCGTGTATCAAACAGATCTCCCGATATCATGATCAGACGCACACCTGTCTTTTCTGCATATTCGACCATCCGTGTAAACGTACGGATGATTTCTCTTTTGCGCTCTCTTGCCTGCTCTTTTGTCAGGTTTGCTGTCATCTGGGAATCCAGATGCAGATCTGCACAATGAATGATTTTCATACATCCTCCTTATGAATTACGAACAAAACAATACTGCTTCTATCATATCATACAATAGGGAAAAGAAAAAGACCTGATGCCCTCCAGCATCAGATCTTTTATTTCGGTTTTTCTACATTTTATGCGTTTACTTCCTGTTCCGGAAGTGCCGCAACTCCACGCATTTCAATGAGCGGTCCGCCCTTTTTCTCCACATAATCCTCTGTGATCGTCACTTTTCCGATATTGTCATCCTTTGGAATCTCATACATGATATCCAGCATGAACTCTTCAATAATGGCTCGCAGTGCACGGGCACCGACTTTCTTTTCCTTCGCCTGCTTTGCAATTGCATGCAAAGCGTCCTCCGTAAACTCCAGATCCACTTCATCCATCGCCAGAAGCTTTTTGTACTGACGTACAATCGCATTCTTCGGCTCTGTCAGAATACGCACAAGCATATCTTCCGTCAGTGCTTCCAGTGAAAACAGAATCGGCAGACGTCCCAGAAACTCCGGAATCATTCCGAATTTACGGACATCCTCCACTGTCACTTTACAGAGAAGATTTTCTTCCTTGTCGTATTTATCTTTCAGATCTGCCTTAAAGCCGATGGACGCCTCCTTGTTTAATCGCTCCTTGATAACCT
>ENA-OPXH01001372-OPXH01001372.1-human-gut-metagenome-genome-assembly--contig:-NODE-1372-length-16884-cov-2.856319_pt1 | contig 16884 bp, 9 predicted proteins | sample MGYA00241521_ERZ502034 | MGnify/ENA primary metagenome ERZ502034 (study PRJEB25962, sample SAMEA2042103) | human gut metagenome | biome: human gut; feature: human-associated habitat; material: faeces... | reverse complement strand
TATCCAGTTGGGTAGGATTAAATATATTATAATCTTCAATGGGGCTGATACGGTTGTTGCCTTGTCCGTAGCGGATGCCGTCAAACACGTGCAGGTCATAATGGAAGACAGCTCCCATTTCTGCCTCATGCCATTTGAGTTGATGGGGCTTGGGGACGGGGATAGCCTGTTGTTGTGCGAAGCTGCAAACTGAGTATAGGATAAAAAGAGAGAGATAGCAAAGTTTCTTCATGGTGTTTATTTAGTTACGGTTTCGAGATAATGGGCAAATGAATCGTTGGTATGGAGTAGCCATGCCTTGAGTTGTTTGTTGAATTGCCGGACCAGACGGGGGGATTGTCCGGCAATATTATCCATTTGATATGGGTCTTTGGTTCGGTCGTAAAGAACTGTTTCGTCTATTTTTCCATTGGTTGCGTGGACTGCGAATGTGTGGGTTGACGTACGTAGCCCGCGGTATCCGGTGGCATGATTGTCAAACTGTACATAATAATAAGGTTGTACCACTTCTTTTTTACTCTTGCCCAGAATATGGCGGGATAAGTCGAAAGTCTGTACCGTTTCGGGTATTTCCTTCCGGAATCCCATCAGGGAAAGGAGGGAAGGATATAAGTCGGCGAAAGCGATCATCAAATGGTCGTCTTTGCGTGGCTTTATCTTTGCCGGCCATGAGATAATCATGGGGATGCGCATGGATTCTTCGTAGAAGATATCCTTTCCGGCATTGTTGTGAGCTCCCATGCAGATGCCATGATCGGAAGTAAATACAACGATGGTATTCTCAAAAAGTCCGTTGCTTTTGAGGGTTTCGATGATACGTCCTACCTGTTCGTCTACTCCTGTGATACAGGCGTAATAATTGCGTATGTTATTTCTGAAATAGTTTCCCATTTCGGTGCCTTTGGCAGGTATGTCGGGGCGGTGGGCGCAGAGGGCTTCCACGTCTATGTCCTTATACATGGCTTTGTATTTGTCGGGAACCAGTTCGTAACCGGTATGCGGAGGATTCATCGATACGACCAGTGCGAAAGGCTGTTTATTCTCTTTTTGTGTCTGGATGTATTCGATGGCTTTATCCGCTTCATAAGCAGGGCCCCATTGGTTGACGTAGTAGAAACTGTCACGCGGGGCAGTCGTGTCCCAATACATCGGTTTCAGATGATAATCGTATGTCCCGTAGGCTGTCCAGTATTCAAATCCGTGACGGCGTTCGGGCGGACACCATTCGTTCCACGCTACTTTGCCGCGATTGTTGTAAGTGTCTACATAAGGTTCGTAAGGAGAATCCAGATGCCATTTTCCTATGTATCCCGTACGGTAGTTCATGTCTTTTAGTACATCACTCCAACAGCGGGCTTCCTGTGGAAGCTCCACTCCGTATGGCGCTGTTTGTGAATTGCAGTTGCCCGTTACCTTATTATGTAGGGGGTACATGCCCGTCATCAGCATGGCACGGGCGGGTGATGAAACAGGATAACTGCTGACTGCATTAGTGAATAAGACTCCTTCGGAAGCCAGATGATCCAGGCAAGGAGTCTTTACGGGTTCTTTGCCCAGACAACCTAGTGCGTCCCCCCGATACTGGTCTGCCATGATGAAGACAAGATTCGGAGACGTCTGGGCGGCAAGCGGAAGAACCGGAACGACGAGTGTAGCTCCGATGAACCATTTATGATAATATGTACTCTTTGGTATGTGCATTATCATAAAAATATCTCCTTTGTGTCTGACAGGTTAAGATAAACTAAGGTCATTGTATATTATTTAAAAGGTGTACATCAGGTTGTTGTATGACTGCAAATGTACGCAAACAATGTGGTTCCGAATATGCCTGTTTCTTTCATTCAACATACATGTTTAATTCATAAGTCCATTTCTTTATTCGTTTTTTGTATGTTCTGACTTAATTTTGTTTGTTTGCTATATATTGTTTAATAGGATGAAGCACTTCATGGAACAGTTCGGCGTATCTCCTTCTAAATATATGGGTAGTACTGATTGATAACCTACAAGTCGATATTATATAGTTTCAGCTTATTATATAATGTCTTCCGGTCGATATTCAGTAATTGTGCCGCTTTGCTCTTGTTATTTCCGGTTTGGCGCAATGCCTCCAGAATGTGTTCTTTCTCTGTCTCTTCGTTGCGCAGCGCCATGCTTGCGGAACAAACAGTACTTGTTTCCAGTAATTCGGTCCCTAACTCAAGAAGAGTGATGAAACTGCCTTGTGCCAGTAAAGTCGCTCTTTTTACGATATTCTTCATTTGGCGTAAGTTGCCCGGCCAGTGATAATTGAGTAAGGCTTGTGAGGCTTTCGAGTCAAAACCGATCAGATGCTTGTCCAGTTCCTTGTTTGCCTGATCGAGGAAGAAGTTGGCAAACAACAGGATATCCTCTTTCCGTTCTTTCAGGTCGGGCATCCGCAGGGTAAATTCATTGATACGATGGAAAAGGTCTTCACGGAAAGTACCTTTCTCGATAGCCTGTTCCAGATTCTCGTTGGTGGCGGATACCAGACGGATATCAACCGATACCTCTTGCGTGGAACCGACCGGACGAATCTTTCTCTCTTGCAAGGCACGGAGAAGTTGTATCTGTACCTCGTAACTGAGATTACCTATTTCATCCAGGAAGATAGTGCCTCCATTGGCGGCAACGAACGCTCCGGTCTTGTCCGTCAGTGCTCCTGTAAAAGAGCCCTTCACATGACCGAAAAACTCGGATGCGGCTAATTCTTTGGGGATCGAACCGCAGTCTACCGCGATAAACGGCTTGTCATTCCGTTTGCTCAGTTGATGGATGCGGTGCGCCACATACTCTTTCCCCGTTCCGCTGGAACCGTTGATCAGTACGGACATATTGGTGGGAGCTACCAGACCTACATAATTATAAAGTTGCTTGGCGGCATCACTTTCTCCTTCCAGATAAGCATCATGGGCTTCGGTGGCATTTCCGGACGAGGCGGAAGAACCTTTCTTTGCAGAAGTTTTGGCTGCGGTATGCGTAGTCGGTGCTTCTTTCGCTTGCAAAGCTTCCGACATCTTTTTGAGTAGTTCCTCCGGATTTACCGGTTTGGCAACATAGTCGCGTGCTCCCAGTTTCATCGCCTGCACTGCCGATTGGATATCGGTCATGATGATCAAAGGAATATCGATTCCTTTTTCGTTCATCCATTTCAGAAGATCGATTCCGTCGTGATCCGGCAAGCGTAAATCGGACAGGATTAAGTCTGCCCCTTGTCCTTCAATGTGCTTCTGGGCACGGGCAATGTTACTGACTGACGACACTTCAAACCCTTTTTTACTTAGCCAGGTTTTCAGCATCATTCCGAAAGTGATATCGTCTTCTATTATCAATATGGATTTCATCATACTCTCTTTTGCCTCTTTTAATGCTACAAAGGTAAGAGGATTTGGGCGAAAGTAGTATATTTGCAAACTTAAATTAAATAAAAGTGTTATGAAAAAGATTGCATACTTACTATTAACCATATCGTTTTGCGGACTTACGGCCTGCAAAACCGGAACAAAAAAAGGAGGAAATATGGACAACGAAACGTTGGTAAAGATTGAAACGACCTTGGGAGACATCAAGGTTAAGTTGTATAATGAGACGCCGAAACATCGTGATAATTTCATTAAGCTGGCAGAAGATGGCGTTTATGAAGGAACGCTGTTCCACCGTGTTATCAAAGACTTTATGATTCAGGCAGGTGACCCGGATTCAAAGAATGCACCGAAAGGAAAGATGCTGGGTGCAGGAGATGTGGGTTACACCCTTCCGGCCGAATTTGTTTATCCGAAGTATTTTCACAAAAAAGGCGCTTTGTCGGCTGCCCGTCAAGGAGACAATGTCAATCCGAAGAAAGAATCATCCGGTTGCCAGTTCTACATTGTGACAGGCAAGGTATACAACGACTCTACATTGCTGGGCATGGAAAGCCAGATGAATGAGAATAAGATCAATGTTGTTTTCAATACGTTGGCTCAGAAGCACATGAAAGAAATCTATAAGATGCGGAAGGAAAACGATGAAAACGGTTTGTATGAATTGCAGGAGAAGCTTTTTGCAGAGGCGGAGGTAGAAGCTGCCAAGCAACCGGAATTCCACTTTACGCCGGAACAGATCGAAGCTTATACGACTGTAGGAGGTACTCCTCATCTGGACGGTGAGTATACGGTTTTCGGTGAAGTAATCGAAGGCATGGACATCGTGGATAAGATTCAGCAGGTGAAAACCGACCGTAGCGACCGCCCCGAAGAGGACGTGAAGATTGTAAAAGTAGAAGTACTGGATTAAGTAGAATGAAGATCAACAGGCATATTCTGGACAATGGGTTACGTCTGGTACATTCGCAGGACGAAAGTACGCAGATGGTAGCTCTTAATGTATTATATAATGTGGGAGCCCGCGACGAACATCCCGAGCATACCGGCTTTGCTCATTTGTTCGAACACCTGATGTTCGGAGGTTCGGTGAACATCCCCGATTATGATATGCCGCTACAACTGGCAGGCGGCGAGAATAATGCCTGGACCAATAATGACATAACCAATTACTACCTCACTGTACCCCGGCAGAATGTAGAGACCGGCTTTTGGCTGGAATCCGACCGTATGCTGAGCCTTGATTTCAGTGAACGGAGTCTGGAAGTACAGCGTGGAGTAGTAATGGAAGAATTCAAGCAGCGTTGCTTGAACCAGCCTTACGGAGACGTCAGTCATCTTTTGCGTCCTCTGGCATATCGGGCGCATACTTATCAGTGGCCTACCATCGGAAAAGATTTGTCGCACATAGCCAATGCGACGCTGGAAGAGGTGAAAGCATTCTTCTTCCGTTTTTATGCGCCGAACAATGCAGTGCTGGCCGTAACGGGAAATATCTCTTTTGAGGAAGCAGTCGCATTGACGGAAAAATGGTTTGGTCCCATCCCTCGCAGGGAGGTTCCTCAACGGAATCTGCCGCAGGAACCGGAGCAGACAGAAGAACGACGGTTGACAGTAGAGCGTAACGTACCCCTTGATTCACTATTCATGGCGTATCATATGTGTAGTCATGATCATCCGGATTATTACGCTTTTGATATATTGTCGGATTTGTTGAGCAACGGACGTTCCAGTCGTCTGAATCAACGGCTGGTACAGCAAAAACAATTGTTTTCGAGTATCGACGCTTATATTTCCGGTAGTGTGGATGCCGGATTGTTCCATATCTCAGGCAAACCTGCGGCAGGTGTTTCGCTGGAACAGGCGGAAGCGGCCGTACGTGAAGAACTGGAACGTTTGCAGCAAGAACCTGTTGACGAACAGGAACTGGAAAAAGTGAAGAATAAATTCGAATCGACGCAGATATTCGGCAATATCAATTATTTGAATGTCGCTACCAATCTTGCGTGGTTTGAACTGTTGGGCAGGGCGGAAGATCTGGAAAAGGAGGTAGAGCGTTATCGCGCCGTTACTGCCGGACAATTGCAAAAGGTAGCTCAGTCTGCTTTCCGGAAGGAGAATGGAGTGATACTTTATTATAAGAAACAAATATCCTGACCTCTCTTTATCGGCGGGATATTTATTTTTATTGGAGGTAACGGCGGGATGCGGAGTTGCCGGAATATGCGATTAACTACAGAAAAATAAATGAGAAATATCTATAGTATATATAAGGAGCATTACAAAGCACTGATTTCTCTCGGATTGCCCATTGTAATCGGGCAAATAGGAGTTATCGTGCTGGGGTTTGCCGATACGTTGATGATCGGTCATCATAGTACGATAGAACTGGGTGCTGCCTCTTTCGTCAATAATGTATTCAATCTGGTGATTATTTTCAGTACAGGCTTCTCGTACGGGCTGACCCCTATCGTGGGAGGTTTGTATGGAACTCATCAGTACGCTTCGGCGGGACAGGCGTTGCGTAACAGCCTGCTGGCAAATTTGTTGGTGGCACTCTTGCTTACCATCGGTATGACTGTCCTTTATTTTAATGTGGGAAATCTGGGACAGCCGGAAGAGCTTATTCCCCTGATAAAACCTTATTATCTGGTTTTGCTGGCTTCGCTCGTATTTGTGATGCAGTTCAATGGCTTCAAGCAGTTTACGGATGGGATTACGGATACTAAGACCGCCATGTGGATATTGCTCGGCGGAAATGTGCTGAATATTATCGGCAACTATATCCTGATATACGGAAAGCTGGGCTTGCCGGAAATGGGCTTGCTGGGTGCAGGTATCAGTACGCTGTTCTCGCGTATCATGATGGTAGTCGTTTTTATCATAGTCTTTATGCGGAGTCCGCGTTTTCTTCGTTTTAAGCTCGGCTTCTATCGTCTGGGATGGTCGAAGGCTATATTCGGACGTTTGAATTCGCTGGGTTGGCCGATTGCTTTTCAGATGGGAATGGAGACAGCTTCGTTCAGTCTGAGTGCGGTGATGATTGGCTGGCTGGGCACCATTGCGCTGGCTTCTCATCAGGTCATGCTGGCTATTTCCCAGTTTACGTTTATGATGTATTACGGGATGGGAGCAGCTGTGGCTGTCCGTGTGAGTAACTTTAACGGGCAGGGCGATATACTCAATGTACGTCGTTCGGCTTATGCCGGTTTTCATTTGATGATGGCGTTGGGCGTCGTGCTTTCTTCCATCGTATTCCTCTGCCGCAATTATCTGGGAGGTTGGTTTACCGATAGTACCGAAGTGGCGGCTATGGTAACTTCGCTTATCCTTCCGTTCCTTGTATATCAGTTTGGAGATGGATTGCAGATTACCTTTGCCAATGCCTTGCGTGGAATCTCAGATGTAAAACTGATGATGCTGATTGCCTTCATTGCTTATTTCCTTATTTCGCTTCCGGTCGGCTATTTCTGTGGATTCGTGTTGGAGTGGGGGATCATAGGTGTCTGGATGGCATTTCCTTTTGGGTTGACCAGTGCCGGTCTGATGTTATGGTGGCGTTTCCATCACAAGACGAAACTACCGCCTTCCATTCAAAGTTCATAATTTAAAATCATCATTGCCTATGGCTTCCTTTCGCTCCACCAAACTGAAAATAACCATCGGCTATATATTGCTGCTGGCGATTCTTCTTTTTTCTCTGGTGTTTGTGCATCAGGAGATGGAGACGCTGTCGGCTGCGGACGATCAGCAGAACCTGCGGACAGACAGTCTGCTGAGTCTTCTTCATGAGAAAGATCAGAATACCCTTCAGATGCTGCGGGTGCTGAGCGAGGCGAATGATAGCTTGCTTTCCGCCTCGGAGATTGAAGAAATCATATCAGAACAGCAGGACTCGGTGATTACTCAGCAACGGGTACAACACCGGGTTATTACCAAACGCGATTCTCTGATCACTACCCCGAAGAAGAAAGGCTTCTTCAAACGATTGGGGGAAGTGTTCGCGCCTTCTAAGAAAGATACTGCCGTGCTGGTCAATACTTCTCTGGAAGTTGCTACTGATACGATTCTGGAACCTGTCAAGTCGGCGGACTCCCTTCAGCATAAAATTCGCATGGCTACCGAAGAGAAACGGTTGCAGCGGAGGCGAACGATCCGGCGTACCAGTACGAGGTATCAGCGGATGAATACACAGCTGACCGCAAGAATGGATAGTCTGATAAAAGGATACGAGGAGGAAATGTCTGTGCGTGCCCGTCAGGATGCGGAACTTCAGCAAGAGGTGCGGATGCGTTCGGCTAATATCATTGCCGGGATCGCCATTGGCGCCGTATTTTTATCCGCCTTTCCTGATCTTAATTATGCGGGATATTACTCGTAGCAACCGTTATCGGCGTCAGCTCGAAGAAGCGAATAAGCGGGCGGAAGATTTGCTTGTTGCCCGTGAAAAACTGATGCTTGCCATTACCCATGACTTTAAGGCACCATTAGGCTCGATCATGGGATATACGGAACTCTTGTCCCGCCTGACCGAAGATGAACGGCAGCGATTCTATCTGGACAACATGAAAAGTTCTTCAGAGCATTTACTGAAGTTAGTAAGCGACTTGCTTGATTTCCACCGTCTTGATCTCAATAAAGCGGAAGTGAACCGGATTGTTTTTAATCCTGCTCAGCTGTTTGAAGAGATCCGTGTTTGCTTTGAACCGCTGACGGCGGCTAAAGGCTTGGTCTTGCAATGTCATATTGCTCCGGAACTGTCGGAGAAATATATCAGTGATCCTTTACGTATTCAGCAGATAGTGAATAATCTCTTGTCTAATGCGGTGAAGTTCACTCAGCAGGGCAAGATCACATTAACTGTCGGTTATAACGCTTCGAAGCTGACAATAGCGGTTGCGGATACCGGCAAAGGGATGGCATCGGAAGACCGGGAACGCATCTTCCAGGAATTTACCCGTCTCCCCGGTGCGCAGGGAGAAGAAGGATTCGGACTGGGATTGTCCATTGTGCATAAGCTGGTTCTTCTGCTTGAAGGTACGATCGATGTACAAAGCACATTAGGAAAAGGAAGTTGCTTTACTGTCGTGTTGCCACTCTTTCCGGTAGGCAAGTCAATAGTGGAAAATAAACCTTTCGGAAGCAGAATCAAGAAACCATCGAAAGATACGGATGTCTCTCCGGAAGAAACAGATGTTTTTCCGGAAGAGACAGATGGCGTACCGACCATGAAGGTGATCCGTGTGCTTCTGATTGATGATGATAAGATTCAGCTGAACCTGACTGCTGCCATGCTGAAACAGCACAACATCGATGCTGTCTGCTGCGAGCAGTTGGAAGAACTGATAGAGCAACTGCGCTCTTCGACGTTTGATGTGCTGCTGACCGATATACAGATGCCTGCTATCAACGGTTTTGATCTGGTCAAATTATTGCGTGCCTCTAACATTCCACAAGCCCGCAATATTCCTGTTATTGCTGTCACGGCACGCAGCGAAATGGATGAGAAGGCTTTGCATGAACACGGCTTTGCCGGATGCCTGCACAAACCTTTTACGGTGAAAGAATTGCTGGTAACTCTGAATGAAGGACAAATGTCAGCTGATGAGGCGCATATAACACATGATATGCAATTGATTGCAGATGCGCTGCCTAAAGATACTTTATTCAACTTTTCTGCACTGACTGCCTTCTCGGAAGATGATCCGGAAGCGGCGTGTTCTATTATCCGGACTTTTATCGAAGAGACCGGCAAGAATGCTGACCGGATGCAACAGGCATTAACTGACAGGGAGGTGGATGGAATTGCCGCTATGGCTCATAAGCTACTTCCGCTTTTTACTTTGATTGGTGCATCAGAGTCAGTCACTTCATTAAGATGGCTGGAGTCTTGCCGGGGGGAAGAATTCTCCGAAGAAATAGAAAAGACTACGCTGGAAGCTTTGGAGGCAGTGCGTAAAGTTGTTCGTGCTGCTGAGGAGTATAGTCTCGGTTTACATTAAATCTCTCCTGGCAGCTTCTTTAGAACAGCCTATATAGTGCCATGCTTGTGCCACCTTGTTGGCACAGTTGTGCCAAAGGCATGTCACAGTCGTGCCACTGCGGTGGCACAAGCGTGCCAACGTAGTGGCACGGGCATAAGCTCGTAGCACAGTGAGAAGGTGCTGCCTTAACAAGTATCTAACCTTCCGAATGAACGGAATGAAATTGCGCTAAATGTAACCATAACCTCCGCCTTTTTCACATTTTAGCTCTTGGACAAACCTTTTTTCAAAGTAATTTGTTTACTTTGTATCACTTTTACACTGACACATCCTGCATGAAACGAAAATGGATAAGACGGGTGGGCTGGATATTGCTTACTCCTATAATACTTTTTGTAATACTGATGGTATTACTTTATATACCCCCTGTTCAGAATCTTTTGCGACGGGAGGTTACTGCGTATGCTTCTAAGGCAACCGGAATGCAGATTCAGGTGGAACGGATAGACCTTCGTTTTCCATTAAATCTGCTGGTACGAGGGGTGGAAGTCATACAGCAGCCGGACACCTTATTGTCTTTGGAAAGCCTGAATGTCCGCATACAGGCATGGCCGTTGCTCAAAGGAAAAGTAGAAGTTGACGAGGTTACCTTAAGTCAGGTGGCGGTCAATTCTGCCAATCTGATAGATGGGATGCAGATAAAAGGCGTTTTGGGACGTTTCTTTCTGCAAAGTCATGGGGTCGATTTATCGAACGAAACGGCAGTTGTCAATCGGACAGAGCTATCCGATACTCATATACAACTTCTGATGACTGATACCACGACCACTCCCAAAGACACGACGGCATCTGCCCCCGTGAACTGGAAGGTGAACCTTCATCAACTGAAGTTGAAGAATGTATCATTCGGTATGAAACTGCCTGCCGATTCCATGAAGATGGCGGCATACATAGGTGAAGCGACCATTGATGACGCCAAAGCGGATTTAAAGAACCAGTTTTATGGATTGAAGCAATTCCTTTTGTCGGGTGCCTCCGCCAGTTATGACACCGGAGAGGCCCAACCGTCGGAAGGTTTTGACGCCTCTCATATGGCAGTCCGGAATATCCGCATCGGATTGGACTCTCTGCTCTACGAAGGCAGAAATATGAACGCTGTGATTCGTGAAATAACGATGGAAGAGCGTTCGGGACTGAGTATTACTTCACTGACAGGGCGGCTCTTTTCGAATGATTCTATCATCCGCATTCCTGAACTGAAACTGCAAACCCCACATTCTGAAATAGACCTGTCCGCCCAGACTTATTGGGAACTCGTAAATATCCCGACGACAGGACGTTTATCCGCCAGCTTTAACGCACATATAGGCAAAGAGGACGTGATGCTTTTTGCCGGCGGACTGCCTCAAACGTTTAAAGAAGCATATCCGTTCCGTCCGTTAGTGATCCGTGCCGGTACGGATGGGAATCTGAAAGAAATGCAGATTTCGCGCTTCACAGTAGACTTGCCGGGAGCTTTCTCGCTAAAGGGGGGAGGAATCCTTGAAAACCTGACGGACAGTCTGACTCGTTCGGGAACTATTGGGCTGGATATGGTTACCCGGAATCTGAACTTCCTGACAGGATTGACCGGAGTCACACCCGATGGCTCTTTGGTAATTCCCGACAGTATGAGTCTCAAGATGAAGATGGAGATGAACGGCCCGCAGTATAAAGCAAAACTTGATTTGAAAGAAGGCAAGGGCAGCATGAATGTAAATGCCGCATTAAACAGTTCGACAGAAGTTTATACGGCCGATCTGAAAATAAACGATCTGCAACTGCATCATTTTCTCCCGAAAGACTCGATTTATGAACTGTCTCTTTCGGCAGATGCCAAGGGCAGAGGGCTGGATGTCATGTCCTTCCATTCTTTAGCCAATCTGAATCTCTCTTTGGACCAGCTTCATTACGCCCGCTATCATCTTTCGAATGTTCATTTGACGGGAAATCTCAAAGGTGCTTTGGCAACGGCTCAGCTTACCAGTGACAATGAACTCCTGAAAATGACGGCGGATGCAGAATATAATTTAGCTCATAGTTATCCGGACGGTAAAGTGACAGTTGACGTTACTCAGCTTGATTTGTACGAACTGGGACTTATGCCCAAGCCGATGAAGCGTCCGTTGGCGTTCAATTTAAGCGGAGAGGCACGGCAGAACCGTGTTTTCACTCATTTCACCGCCGGTGATATGAAACTGAATCTGAGTGCCCGTGCCGGTGTATATCCTCTGATTCGTCAGTCTACCCATTTTGTAGATGTGTTGATGAAGCAGGTGGATGAAAAACTCTTGGATCATGCTGCTTTGCGTGAAGCATTGCCGTCGGCTATTTTCTCTTTCTCGGCAGGAAAGGAGAATCCGTTGGCATACTATATGGCAATGAAGAATATATCGTTCCATGATGCTTCCATGAAATTCGGCACTGCTCCCGATTGGGGAATCAACGGAAAAGCTGCCATTCATGCTTTGAAAGTGGATACCTTGCAACTGGATACGGTCTTTTTCACCGTCAAACAAGATACTACCCGTATGAACCTCCGCGCCGGAGTAATCAACGGACCGAAGAATCCCCAGTTTTCCTTCTCCACTATTCTGACAGGCGAGATTCGCGACCGCGATGCCGAGCTATTGGCAGAATATAAGAACGAAAAGGGAGAAACCGGTGTGTTGCTCGGAGTCAATGCCCGTCCGCTGGTTGGAGGACGTGGAAAAGGGGATGGACTGGCCTTTACACTGATTCCGGAAGAACCGATTATTGCGTTCCGTAAATTCCATTTCAACGAAGATCATAACTGGATTTATCTGCACAAGAATATGCGCGTGTATGCCAATGTGGATATGTGGGATGATGAAGGCATGGGATTCCGTGTGCATTCGGTACAGGGAGATACGGTCTCTTTGCAGAATATCGATGTCGAAATCCGGAGAATCCGCTTGGATGAAATAACGAGCGTACTGCCTTACTTCCCCGAAATCACCGGATTGTTCTCGGCAGAAGCACACTACATACAGACCGAAAAAGACCTTCAGCTCTCTGCAGAAGCATCCATTGATGAACTGACTTATGAACGCCAGCGCATTGGTGATATTACTTTGGGAGCTACATGGCTGCCGGGCGAACAGGGAAAACAATACCTCAACGCTTATCTGAATCATGATAAGGTAGAAGTGCTGATAGCAGATGGCAAGCTGCTCCCTACTTCGACGGGAAAGGATAGCCTGGAAGTAAATACGACGTTGGAACACTTCCCGCTTCGTATTGCCAATGTATTTATTCCCGACGAGCTGGTTACGCTTGCCGGTGATATGGACGGTGACCTGAATATAACAGGCAGTACCGAGCAGCCATTGATAAACGGTGAACTGATACTAGACAGCGTATCTGTCCTGTCACGCCAGTATGGTGCTAACTTCTTGTTTGATAACCGCCCTGTGCAGTTAAAGAACAATCGTCTGATATTTGATAAGTTCGCCATTTACACCACAGGAAAGAATCCGTTTACGATCGACGGTTATGTCGATTTCCGTGATATGTCCCGACCGATGGCGAGTCTGAATCTGCTGGCGGAAAACTATACCTTGTTGAATGCGAAGCGTACCCGCGAAAGCCTTGTCTACGGAAAAGTCTTTGCGGACTTGCGGGCAACCATAAAAGGCCCGTTGGACGGGTTGAATATGCGTGGAAACCTGAATCTGCTGGGCAATACGGATGTCTCGTATGTACTGACCGATTCACCGCTGACCGTACAGGATCGTCTGGGAAGTCTGGTGACATTTACTTCATTCAGTGATACTACGACAGTTGTCCGCCAGGAAGTGCCTACCGTATCTTTAGGTGGGCTGGATATGGTGATGATGGTTCATATAGACCCTTCAGTCCGGGTGAAAGTGGACTTGGACGCCAGCGACAATCGTATCGAACTGGAAGGAGGCGGCGATCTTTCGATGAAATACACTCCACAGGGAGACCTGACATTGACCGGACGTTACACACTGAGCGGTGGACTGATGAAGTATTCTCTGCCTATCATTGCAGTCAAGGAATTTGCCATCGATAACGGCAGCTATGTAGATTGGACCGGAAACCCGATGGACCCCATGCTGAACTTCAAGGCAACCGATCGTATCCGCGCTTCCGTATCCGAAGGAGAGAACGGAGGAACGAGAATGGTTAACTTTGACGTTTCCATTGTCGTAAAGAACCGGCTGGACAACCTGTCTTTTGCTTTCGACGTAGCGGCCCCGGAAGATGCGACCATACAGAATGAACTGACAGCAATGGGAGCGGAAGAACGTGGGAAACAGGCACTTTATATCATGTTGATGAAAACCTATCTCGGCACCGGACCGATCGGTGGTGGAGGCGGCGGACTTGGCAAGCTGAATATGGGTTCTGCCCTGAACTCCGTACTGAGCAGTCAGATAAACTCACTGATGGGTAACCTGAAGAATGCCAGCGTCTCTGTGGGTGTCGAAGATCATGACGCCTCGGATACCGGCGGCAAGCGTACGGATTACAGTTTCCGTTATTCGCAGCGCCTCTTCAATAACCGCTTCCAGATTGTAATCGGCGGTAAGGTATCGACGGGCGAAAATGCGACGAATGATGCCGAATCCTTCATTGACAACATCTCTTTGGAATATCGTCTGGACCGTACGGGAACCCGTTATGTCCGTTTGTTCTACGATAAGAACTATGAGAGTGTACTCGAAGGGGAGATTACGGAAACCGGAGTCGGTCTGGTACTTCGCAAGAAACTGGATAAACTCAGTGAACTGTTCATCTTTAAGAAAAAGAAGTAAGAATGAAAGATATACGTATTAACATATTAGCAGGCTGTCTTATAGGTATAGTGTTGTTCTCGGCGTGTTCGGTGACGAAACATCTGCCCGAAGATGAAATACTCTATACCGGAGGAAAAACGGTGATTGTCAATAAATCATCGACACGGGTTGGTGAAACTGCTTTGACGGAAATCAATGCGGCGCTTGCCAAAACTCCCAATACTACTCTGTTGGGAGGTTTTCTGCCTATTCCTTTTAAAATGTGGATGTATAACGACTTCGTGAAATACAAGAAAGGATTCGGTAAGTGGATGTTTAACCGCTTTGCCGCCAATCCGCCCGTATTTATTTCTACTGTCAATCCCGAAGTACGTGTCAAGGTAGCCACTAACCTGCTCCGTGATTACGGATATTTCAATGGAAAGGTGACTTACGAGACTTTGGTCGATAAGAAAGATAGTCTGAAAGCAAGTCTGCTCTATACGGTAGATATGAAGAACCCTTATTTCATTGATACAGTGTATTATCAGCGTTTCACTCCCCAGACTCTGAAGATCATGGAACGCGGACGTCGTATGTCTTACATCACCCCCGGCGAACAGTTTAATGTGGTGGATTTGGATGAAGAACGTTCCCGTATCAGTACCCTTTTGCGTAATCGGGGATATTTCTACTTCCGTCCGGACTATATGACCTATCAGGCGGATACAACCTTGGTTCCCGGCGGACATATCAGTCTTCGTCTGATTCCTCTTCCGGGATTACCGGCTGCCGCTCAACGTTCTTACTATGTAGGAGATGCTTCGGTCTATCTCTTCGGAAAGAATGGCGAGGCACCTAATGACAGTATCTTGTACAAGAATCTGAATATCCACTATTATGATAAACTGCAGGTCCGTCCGAATATGCTCTATCGATGGATGAACTATCAGCAGTTTGTACGGAGCAAACAGATGAGGGCTTCCAACCGTACCCGTCTTTATAGCCAGTACCGGCAGGAGCAGGTGCAGGAGAAATTGAGTCAGCTCGGTATATTCAGCTATATGGATATGCAATATGCTCCCCGAGATACGACAGCGGCTTGTGATACACTGGATGTCACTATGCAGGCTACATTTGCCAAACCGTTGGATGCAGAACTGGAACTGAATGTAGTAACGAAGAGTAATGACCAGACCGGTCCCGGTGCATCTTTCGGTGTCACTCGTAACAATGTATTCGGAGGTGGTGAAAGCTGGAACGTAAAACTGAAAGGCTCTTATGAGTGGCAGACCGGAGGCGGTGAGAAGAGCTCACTGATGAACAGTTGGGAAATGGGGCTTTCTACCTCTCTGACTTTTCCGAGAGTCGTGTTCCCGCATCTGGGTAAACGGGAGTTTGACTTCCCGGCCACGACGACCTTTCGTCTGTATATCAACCAACTGAACCGGGCAAAGTATTACAAACTGCTGTCCTTTGGCGGCAATGCCACCTATGATTTCCAGCCCTCCCGTACCAGCCGGCATAGTATTACTCCTTTTAAACTGACATTTAATGTCTTGCAGCATCAGTCTGCGGAATTTAAAGAGATAGCTGAAGCTAATCCTGCACTGTATGTCAGTCTTAGGAATCAGTTTATTCCGGCGATGGAATATACGTATACGTATGACAATGCTTCGGTTCGCAGGATAAAGAACCCTATCTGGTGGCAGTCTACTGTCACTTCGGCGGGTAATATCACTTCCCTTATTTACCGTGCTTTTGGCAAGCCGTTCAATGAAGAAGATAAAAGTTTATTAGGCGCTCCGTTTGCACAGTTTGTGAAGTTGAATACGGAGTTGCGTCATTTGTGGAACATAGATAAGAATAATGCGATAGCCAGTCGGGTGGCAGTAGGTGCACTGTTTACTTATGGCAATGCCACGATAGCTCCCTATAGTGAACAATTTTATGTAGGTGGTGCCAATAGTATCCGTGCTTTTACAGTGCGCAGCGTCGGTCCGGGCGGTTATCATCCGGAAGAGGGAAAATATTCCTACCTGGATCAGACCGGTACATTCCGCTTTGAGGCAAATGTGGAATATCGTTTCCGTATTTTCAAGAGCTTTTGGGGAGCTACCTTTCTGGATGCAGGAAATGTGTGGTTGTTGCGCAAAGACAGAAAGCTTTTGGCTGATGGAAAAGAAGCACGTCCCGATTCACAACTTCGTCTGAAGACTTTCCCTAAACAAATAGCTTTGGGAACCGGTGTCGGTATCCGTTATGACATGGATATTCTCGTATTCCGTCTCGACTTCGGTATTCCTCTGCATCTGCCTTATGATACGGATCGTAGCGGCTATTATAATGTAACCGGAGCTTTCTTTAAGAATCTGGGAATACATTTTGCTATCGGTTACCCGTTCTAATGAATGATTTTTGTACGATTTTAGTGAATAATGATTGATATTTGTCCTGTTGGATTCAACTATTTTTGTAAATTTGCAACGAAATCTGATGCCATTGACATCACTAACCTTTTAATATTACACAATTTATGAAACCAACTTTATTCTTATTGGCTGCTGGTATGGGTAGCCGTTATGGAGGCTTGAAGCAATTGGACGGACTGGGTCCTAACGGCGAAACTATTATGGATTACTCTATCTATGATGCTATCAACGCAGGATTTGGTAAGCTTGTATTTGTAATCCGCAAAGATTTTGAACA
>ENA-OPXH01001370-OPXH01001370.1-human-gut-metagenome-genome-assembly--contig:-NODE-1370-length-16903-cov-2.568317_pt1 | contig 16903 bp, 8 predicted proteins | sample MGYA00241521_ERZ502034 | MGnify/ENA primary metagenome ERZ502034 (study PRJEB25962, sample SAMEA2042103) | human gut metagenome | biome: human gut; feature: human-associated habitat; material: faeces... | reverse complement strand
CAAGCGTATCATTCTGCCAAGCCTCGTTTCCGTCCTTTTTGTACTGCCACTTCCAGCTTCCGACATCATACATCAGAAAAGCCCAGTTATTGTCATCTTTATATTTTGTGACAATACGAAGCCTTGTTTTGTCTACGTCGCTGTTAATGCGAAGTTTCAAACTATATGCCTGATTTGTATAATCAGCTTTTTCTGACAAAACAAATGCTTCAGGTGTAGCGCTTCCGAAATGTCCGTTTGCATTACCGCTTCCGGATTTCAGATGTCCCATCGTGACCGGCTCTGCCTTGACAGATAATGCCGGAGCAGCGCCGAGCACTGTCGTCACTACCATCACGAGCATAAGTAAAGCTGCAGTTACTTTGTTCCACTTCTTTTTCATTATCCTCTTTTCCTTTCTTTAAATTTTAATATTAGCTCCTTCAGGACATAGAAAGAGCATCCTATCTTATATATCATAACTCTTTCACTTTTTTCAGTATTTACACTTTTTATCTTTAATGTTGATCTTTTGTTTGTTTTATTTATTTGTACTCATTTTTCACCTCGATTTTTGTATGTATTGCACAATATATTACCTCTCAATTTGTAACTATATCACATATTTCTTCTGTTCTTTATACAACAAGAGGGAGCTTCCCACTAATATCTCAGTGAAAAACTCCCTCTTGTAATGTCCTTATTGATCTTAATGTATCTAATGTCCGCAATGTCCGCCGCAGGAATCGTGACCTTCTCCGTGTCCTCCACAGTTTTCATGATCGCCATGATGATCTTCTCCGTGGTGGTCGCACATTACGTCAGGATTATATGAAAGGTTTCCTTCAATCAGCGCCTGAACCGCACTATCCGCAGAACCTGAAACTCCTCCATACAGTTTGATACCAGCCTCTGCAAGTGCGTTCTGCGCTCCTGCGCCGATTCCTCCGCAGATAAGAACCTCTACGCCTCTTTCCCGTAAAAATCCTGCCAAAGCTCCATGACCGCTTCCGTTCGTGGGAACAACTTCCGATGATTTCACTTCGCCGCCTTCAACTTCATAAAGCTTAAAAGCTTCCGAATGTCCGAAATGCTGAAAAACCTCTCCGTTTTCATAAGTTACTGCTACTTTCATTTTATTCATCCTCTTTCTTTATAATATAACCTTTTTCATAAGCGTAATGATTCCGCCGTGACATAGCGAATACTGTAAATTTATTTATCTGTACCGCCCTTCTCTGTCTCGCCTGCGATAACTTCCGCTTCTTCTGTCGTCTACCTGACGGTTTCTTATTTGGGTATTTTTTCTCCTGCCGGCGCTGCTCTGTCGTCGGAAAGCATTTTCTCCCGTCTGCTCTGTATTTGACCGCCGGCGCTCTAATGCCTTTTTGCGTTTTCTTGCAAGCTGTCTTGCTCTCCTTCGTTTCACTTGCCGATATTTCAGCAGACTAAAAAGAACTGCCGACAAAATGATTACCAAAAAAACTACCGCTATTAACAGCTTTACATATATAGGCATCTCTGTTTTTTCTTCTTTATCCGTACTTTTCTTCCCGACGGATTTCATTTCCGGCTCAATATTATACCCTGTTTCTTCCTTAATATAATCCGCCGTCAGTTTCACTTCTACAGTTCCGACATTTTGACCTTTGTATAAATAGGTCAGCTTTCCGGCGGCATTTTGCCTGTCAGTAATCGTAATCTCATGCTCCAGAGATGAAACGTCAATTCCTTTCGGCAGAACAACATATGCATCTTCCGTTTTAAACTTCCTGACGCCATCGGGCTTGTCGTGTTCATTCAAAAACACTTTGGAAAAATTCGCATATACATAATCAAACATCGCCCTTGTATCTACATACACATCTCCCTGATCTTCCAAGACAACCGCAACAAGCTGCATATCTGCATTATCTGCCATAGTCACAAGAGTCGTTTTTGCCTGATCCGTATATCCGGTCTTGCCGCCCGTACAATAATCATAAGAATAATGTGCCCCTACCCAAAGCATCTTGTGATTCTGTTGGAACGTTCTGGATTCATTCACAAGGTTTGTAGGCGGAATCGTATAATTTAAAGTCTGAGTTACTTCCCGAAACTTGTCAAACTGATAGACTGCCGATCCGATCAACGCCATGTCATGCGCCGTCGTATAATGGTTTTCATCATGCAGACCATTTGCATTCGTCCAATGAGATCCCGTACATCCAAGTTCCTCGCAACGTTCATTCATTTTCTGGATAAACGTCTCAAAACCTCCGCCCATCTTTTTGCCGACACTTTCTGCGATTGCATAAGACACCTCATTGGCAGATGCAAGCAGCATACCGTACAGCGCATCGTTCATACTGAGTATTTCTCCCGGAGTCATGCCGATACTCGCATCTCCGTATTCCAGAAACGAAACGCTGTCTTCGGAAAAATAAACTTCGTCATCCGGATCCGCATTTTCCAACGCCACAAGCGCTGTCAACAGTTTTGTAATGCTTGCCGGATAATGCTTATCGTTTATTTTTTTCCCGTATAAAATCGCCCCGCTGTTCATCTCCATAACAATCGCCGAATTTGCATATACATGCGGTCCCTGCGGCCAGTTTTCCAAACCGTTTGTCTCAGGAACGGCATCATATGCCGCCTGTTTCTGCACCGCGATCGGGTCAACTACATCTTCTGCGTGTACGGCTCTTGACGGAATCAATGCTGTGCCGATCACACAGACTGCTGCCAGCACTGCCGAACATATACGGTTTCTATATTCCCTCATTATAACCCTCCACATCGATATAACCCTTCAGATTATTTTTCTCTAATAATTTATTATAACGATATTCTTTTTGTTTTACAAGTTTTAGATTTTCCGAAGTATTTTCATCCGCTTCCAGAAGGGATGTCAATGTTCATGGATGGGTTTCGGCATTTTAATAGTTCTCTGCATGTATTTCAAAATAACTTCTCGGATGCGCACAGGTCGGACAGATCTCCGGCGCCGCAGTTCCTACTACAATATGTCCGCAGTTTCTGCATTCCCACACTTTCACTTCACTTTTTTCAAATACTGATGCCGTCTCTACATTTTTCAGCAGCGCTCTGTATCTCTCTTCGTGGTGCTTTTCGATCTCCGCCACAAGACGGAATTTTTGAGCAAGTTCCGGAAATCCTTCTCTCTCGGCAGTTTCCGCAAAACCGGCATACATTTCTGTCCATTCATAGTTCTCGCCTTCTGCCGCCGCTTTCAAGTTATCTGCCGTATCTCCGATCCCGTTCAATTCTTTAAACCACATTTTTGCATGTTCTTTCTCGTTATCCGCCGTATCCCGAAACAATGCGGCAATCTGTTCATACCCTTCTTTTTTCGCCACAGACGCAAAATACGTGTATTTATTGCGCGCCTCCGACTCTCCCGAGAAAGCGTTTCTTAAGTTTTTTTCCGTCTCTGTTCCTGCATATTTACTTCCCATGTTATTCACCCTTTCTGCTCCTCTCAAAAGAAACAGCCTTTCCTTTTTTATATCCTATTATAACACAGTCAGCTTATATTAAACAATTAACATTCAAATGTCGGATATTATGTCAGTCCTTCCTGTATATTCTTCTTTTTCTACATAGAATTATAAACGCTCCCGAACTGAATATCAGTAAAAGCAATAACAAAGCCGCCGAGCTTGTATCTCCTGTTTTCGCTCCTTCCGTCTTCTCCGTTTCCGTATTTTTATCCGGCGTTTCAGGATGCTGCGGCGCTTCCGTGATCCACTCGCTTTTTGGTTTCGTTACAACATCCCATATATAGCTGCCGTCTATTTCTTCCGGAATACTGATCAAATACGGCGATGCCTGATAACTGCCCTGCTTCTCATCGGTCCACACCTTTGTCTGGGCAATCAAATACAATCCCTGTTCTAATCCGCCGATCATTGCGATTCCATTCTCGTCCGTTTTCAAAGCGTTTCCCTGTATACTTTGCCGAACCGCATAGTTGTATAACTGCTTTGCCTGTTCGTTTTTTTCAGAAGATTCGATTCCTTCCAGAGAAACTCCCGCATTACCGAAATCCCCTGCAAGCGTCCACTTTCCATCCTCCATCTTTCCGACAAAAAAAACAGAAAAATCCGCATTCGCAAATACAACCTCTTCATTTTCCTGTGTCCTTCCATGATATTCAATCTGGATAGAGCCTACATTTTCCGCCCTGCAGGATAAACTTGGAATCAGTATTCCGAATACAGTCAAACAACCTACAAGAATATTTTTCCATCTATTTTTCATTTGAAACATGATCTTCCCTCCGTGTTTTTTCTCTCTTTTTCTTTCTCTTTTTCACATACGCAGCAACACCGCAAAAGAACAAAATAAGAAACAAAATGAAAAGTCCTATAAATAAAACTTTCATCTGGAACGGTAATCCTATTGCGATTTTTTCATCCGGAACTTTTTCCACTGCCTCTTCATAAGGAATCCTATACCCCCTTACAAGAAGCCTGTGTGTATTCACCGCATAGGGTGTACAAGTAACTAATGTAACATAATCTTTTCCCGGTACGATCGTAAGCTCCTTTGTATTTTCCGGCAGCACAGTAAGTATCTGATCCACTTGATAGGCAAATGTTTCACCGAGAACTTTAATATAGAAGATATCTCCTTTTTCCAAATTATCCAGATCCGTAAACAACAACTTAGAAGGAAGTCCCCGATGCCCGGTTAAAACTGCATGGGTACTTTCCCCGCCTATCGGTAAAGACGTCCCCTCAAAATGGCCTACCCCCGACTGAAGCACCTTTTCTTCTGTTCCGTGATAAATCGGAAGTTCTGCATTAATCTTAGGAATACGGATATATCCGATCATTCCCGACCCGTTTACATTTAACAGGCTTTGATATCTCTCGTCTACCTCTTTCTTTATAGATGAAAAAGGATCTAATAACTCAATATTTCCCAAAAGCTCTTCGTTATACTGTCTTGCTGCCTCGAGCATTTCACGCTTGTCACTTTCGCTTAACCGCACTGCGTTTTCATCATAAGCCGAAATCACTTTTGAGCCGTTCTTTTCATAAAGATAGTTGCTGACTGTCGGATATAACAGTACGGAGAATGCAATAATCAATCCTATCACGCGAAAAATATCCCCAATATAAAATTGTTTTTTCTCTGTCTTTTTTCTGCGCATCTTTATTTCATTCTCCCTGCTGTTATAACGAATGGGAAGACTGCCCGAAGGCAGCCCTCTCATCCATATGTCTGAATTATAAATGATTAAGCACGTTTTCTTCTGCTGATCACGAAGCTTACCGCAATACCGAGAATCATCACAACTGCAATCACTGTGAAAATTACAGTACCCATTCCACCTGTTTCCGGAAGAAGTGTTCCTGTAGTATTCTCAATGTCGATGATTTTATCATCCACCACCCCATCATTTTGCTTGATTGTCCAGTCATCCACATTCGTAGTATCAGATTTTGTAATTGTAATTTTAACCGGAGCTGTCAACTTGTTGTAACCGTCCGGAGCCTGTGTCTCCACTAACCAGTAGCTTCCTTCCGCAAGACCGTTTAACTTTAAGTTCATTCCTGTGCCTACTGTTGTCCCGTCACCGATAGATTCCATATCGTACATCTTATTATCGCCGACCTGTACCGGGTCTACTGTGTAAGTACCGTTAGAACCTGTAACTGCGATTGCATTCTGATTATTGTTTGCATCCTCTTCGCTTCTATAAAGACGGAATATTGTACCCGCAAGGTAGCTATTCTGCTGATCTTTGATTAATTTGTGAATCTGTACCGGATAAGTTGGTGTTGTTACTACGTCCGGTGTTGTTGTAGTTATGTTATCCGGATCGTTACCATACTCTAAGTGAGCGCTGTTGTTTGTCTGTACTACGGCATCAGCATTAACTTTTGCATAGTAAGTAACTGTAAAAGTCTTTCCTTTATGTGTCTGATTCTCTCTAATCCACTGTGATAAATCCAATGTCATCTTTCTGGCATTATCCGGATCAATATCTGCTTCTTTTATTACTGAGTCTTGCTCTCCTTCAATCTGAACGGATACCTCATATTTTTTTTCTGTTGGCAGTTTCCCCATTGTATCTTCTACAAAATCAAGACCTTCTGTCAATGTATCGTGGATTTTATATGTATACTGCGCATATCCTGTTGTATCCGGAATTGTTCCTGTAATTGTATAAGTTACAACCTGTCCAATTTCAACTGTTGTTTTGTCTGCCTCTTTTTCAATGCTCGGCGCTTTACCTTTTAAAGTAATTGTTTTGCTATCTTTATCCACAGATACGAGAGATGACTGAATCTCCTTTGTTCCTGTCTGATATACAAGATAATAACCGTATGCTAAATTATTGAATGTATAACTCTTCTCTGCACTTGTAATTTTTCCGGAAGTTCCAGTTTCTGCCGTTCCTGCTTTCAATGCAGCTGCTGTAAAGTCATTTGCGAATTTCTGAATTCCTGAAGGATTTTCCTTATACTCAGCAAGTTTGTTATATAATTGTTCACTTGTTGCTTCCTTCGATAATCCTAAAGCTGTTGCGATTGCATTTTTATAGTCCGCATTGACTGTATAAGCATAATGTGTATCGCTTACACTCAAATCAAAGAGCTTATAGACTTTAATTGTCTGACCCTTTAACGTGTTTCCTTCATTGACGTTTACTGTCAAATTTCCTGTTTTTATTCTGTCTGCGGCAAAAGCAGTTGTTGCCATTGCCAGTGTCATGATGGCTGCTAAACACAATGCCATCATCTTTTTGATTGAGTTTTTTACTTTTCTCATTCTTTGTGTCTCCTTTTCTTTTTGTTCTTTATTATTTATAGCTACTCTGACTTCTTGTGCTTTTTCTCTTCCTGTATTCCGTAGCTGTCACTAAGCAAAGAAGCAGAACACCTAACGTGTAGAGCAAAGCTTTTCCCATTCCTCCTGTTTCCGGAAGAAGGCTGTCAAACCAGTTTTTCGTATTTGTCACCGTAATACTGTATTGACGATCGCCTTTGTAAGTTATTTCTGTTGTATATCCGTCCACTTTCATCTCGCTGACATGATATGTGTAATAATATTTCTTTCCATCCGTGCCAACATGATATGCTGTATATTCAGCTCCCGTAAGAACCTTTTCCCATATGTCCGATGTTTGTGCATCTTTTTTTGTCAAAATAACTTCTTTATTGAAGTTTGTATCTACAACCGGTTTTCCGTCTTTTTCATAGCTTCTTGTAATGTTAAAGATGACCTCATTCGGACGATCTTTTTCCTCGTCCCTTTTCCAAACCTTTTTCAGACGAAGTTCAATAAGATCCTTACACGGGTCTTGAACATCCGGCGCTTCCTCATTGCCACCCGGTTCTGTCGGGCTGCTTGCCGTATTGTTCATCAGAACAGCCATCGCGCCGTCCTCCTGATAAACATTGACAGGTATTTGCCCTGCGCTGCCGCTCATCATAGCGTCTTTCAGATCGGTAAACTTCACAACTTTGTCTTTCGTCATATGCCGGATTGTATATACATTCTTCCATGCATCAGATGTTTCGTAGTTGTGCTGAAGTTCCTTGCCCGATTTACCAAACAGCTTCTCATATGCGGTATCACCATTACGATAGATCCGGTAATAGTTTTCATTGCCTTCAATGCCTTTCACATCGTTAAATTCCCAGTTGACTTTCCGGTAAACGGTCCGGTCAGATCCTTTGCACCTCGGATAACGTCTGCAAAGAACATGTTGTTGTTCTCAAGTAAGCCTTCGTTATTCCATCCGACGAAACCTCCGGCAATACCGTATTGACCTGTGCCGTTGGCATTGTTTCCGGCGCCGCCTCCATAGACGTCATAGCCGTCTGCAATACCTGTCACTGTACATTTATCAATCTTTGTACGGTTTGCCTTTATGAGTGAAATATTGATTTCATTTTTCAGGCTTTCTTCATCGATCGTACCGCTCTCTGAGCAGTTGATCTCAATCTTACTGTCTCCGATATAGATGGTCGCAAGACTCTTATCCTCTGCTAAGCCAACCTTAATATCCAGTCCAAGCAGATTCAGAGATACCAGTTTCCCATCATATAAAGCATCAATTTCAATAATGCCTAAATCAATTTTAATTACCTGACCTTTTTGAAGTTCATCTAACCAAAGCGCCTTCAAAATCTGATTCACAACCGTCACTAATCCTTTAACCAACTCGGAATCCAGATTAATATTTGCAAGATAAGCAAAGGTTGTCTTTCCTGCGAACCCTCCGGCGATCTGACCGCTTGTCACCTGTTTTAACCCGGTGACTTTATTTTCTGACAATCTTCCAAGATCTGCATATCCGGTAAATCCTCCGGCGATTTCTGATTTATTTTTCTGGTCTATCGTATTATTACTGTGTACAGTAAAGCCTTCGTTGACACCTTCGACACTGCATCGGTCTACATGAGAACCGAATACATCCATTACACCTGCACCTGCGCTTAATAAATCACCCAACGCACCTAAATTGTCCAAATCGACCGTACCGCTCTTTCCGAGATGTCCGATAAATCCTCCGGTGTAGTTCATACCGTTGACCTTGCGAAGATTTGTCACTTTGGAATCTTTGACAGAACCGTTAAGCAATGCGCCTCCGAATCCTCCGGCTGAACCCGAATAAACAGGATCGTTGACATATTCTGATTTTTTACTGTCTCTTGCCTGTACTTCCAGTCCTGCTTCTGCAGAACCGGACACATCGGAATGATAAACATAACTTCTAAACGTATCTAATACGCTTGTTCCTCCAAGAGTCAATAGGGCGCTCAATATACTTGTATTCCCATTGCTAACTTGCAATATTGCAGATACATCTGCAAGGCCGACAAATCCTCCGGCGTATTCTCCTCCTGTCACACTTCTGACATTCGACACATGAACGCCGCTTTCTGACTCATTCATTTCTCCGATAACAGCTCCGTTGATCTCTCCTGCGAAACCGCCCGCCGCCTTTGCATAGGCTGTATTGCCTGTACCGTTTGTATAAGCGCCGTTGATAATGATTCCCCAGTCATCCCACGCTTTGACATCTGCGCCTCGCACTGTAGAAATAGTTGCATCTAATAACCGTGCAAGATCTCCCGGAGTTCCTATCAGATACTGAAGCAATCCGCCAAGTAATCCTTCACTGCTTGCCGTGTCTAAATTCGCTGCGCTTGCCGGATCGATCTGTCCTGCAAATCCGCCGATTGCTTTCGTACCTTCCACTTTTCTCAAATTAGCCACGAAGCATCGCTTATTATTCGGATCAGGTACGGCATCTGTTGCACTGTACGTATTCGCTTTTTCAGACCAGTTGCCCCAGATCTGTCCGCCAACCATATGACCGACATACCCTCCGGCATAACCGACTTTTTCTATTTTCAAGGTTGAATCCTTAACCGGGATTCCTGTTGCCTTCACCGTCATTCCTGACTGGAAACCTGTAATATCCGAATTTCTTATAACCGGAACGAAAGTCTGCACGGCGCTGATAGAATTTGCAATATCCAAACCAATCAACTCTACTTTTCCGACTTCTGCAACGCCGCCGGTTTTCATTTCTCCGGCAAATCCTCCGGCGCTCTTGTATGCCATCACAGATTTCGCATCCCATGCATGAGCATTGGTAACCACTCCTGCTTTCATGCGTCCGACGTAGCCTCCGGCTACGCCTGCTTCCATATCCTGTCTGCCGACGCTCGTTCTGCCCGCCTTAACATTGTAACCATAGGCATATTGTGTGATTAATGCCTGTAACTGTTCTTCATTCTCAACAGGTGTACTTGTGAACTGATCTCCGTAAACACCGTTGTTGCCGACAGCCTCCGCCCACTTGTTCCATGTGTCCATATCCACTTTTCTAAGCGGTCCGTAAACGGCTGTGTTCGTTTCTGTCGGATAAACAGCTCCGAGAAGACTTAACACATTACTTGTTTTCAGTAAGCCAAACAGAAGCTGTAAGTTTCCTGTTCCTGCCAGATCCGCCGTTTCCATCAATCCGGTAAATCCTCCGGCAAACTCGCCGCCGTAGACTGAACGAATACGAATCGTGGCACATTCCTTCCCGCCGCCTTCTGCCGCATATCCTTTAATTCTTCCACCATGGTTATAACCTACATAGCCTCCGGCAAGACCTCTCACACACTGGGTGTCAGTGATGCCGTCGGCACGAACCGCGCCGCCGCAAGGCACGCTGCTCGTCTGACTGTCTTCTATAATCGGAATGAAAGACTGCACCAGACTGGCAAGACTATCTGTTACATTTAACAGTCCATCTAAAATACCGGCATCTTCGATTACGGAAGCAACATTTCCCGGTTCCATGATACCGGCATAACCTCCGGCTGCCTCGCGTCCGATAATATAGTTGAATAAATTCGCATCACTGTTTTTGATGATGGTACCGGACATTTCTCCGATAAATCCACCTGCTTTTCCTAACTTCTGATTCTTATCATCTCTGCCATCTGCCAGTACGGAATAACCGCCGACACATCCGTTGACATCGGAGTTTTCAATGGTAGACGCCACTACATCCAGCGCCTTCAAAAGATTCGTCAGCTCGATGTTCCCAAGAAGCTTTAATCCGCCTCCGACTGCTGCCGCGGAATCAATATCCACACATCCTGCATAACCTCCGGCGTATTTTCCACCTTTGACTGCATATTGTGAATCCGTTCCGAAATAGCTGTCTCCATTTGCAGATTCCAGACTATCGCCCGGCGGCGTCACCTTTGTATGCTTTAAGGATGTCACATCCGAATCTTTAATCTGCACACCGCCGCCATATCCAAGATAACCTCCCGCATAGCTGTCTGTATCCGTCGCTTCTACAGTAAATCCTTTTTCTGTCGACTTCACGCCCGCCGATTGAATGATCGGGATGTAAACTTGAAGTACATCGAGCAGCTGACCGATATCAAGGTTTAAAATACCACCAAGAAGATTCAGTCCATTTGAAGAAGCCGTTGCCCCTGCGTCAACTTTTCCGGCAAAGCCTCCGGCGTGAGATTCACCCTTGACTTTTTCCAGACCATAAACTGCATAAGCCTCTGTCCTTGTACTGTTATCGACCTTACCGCTTTGCATTTCTCCAAAAAATCCGCCGGCATAATCAGCCTTGACCTGAGGTTCTTCATTAGCTGAGCAAAATGTAACGGTAGTATTTGTATATTGAGGTATCAAATACGGAACTAAATCCAACAGCCCGCTGACATTTACAATTCCGGGAAGTTTCAATGCTCCGTCTTTGTCTTCCTGGGCCAGACCTGCCAGCCCGCCTGTGTGGCTTCTTCCCACAAAGCCTCCGGCATAACCTTCTTTATCTTTTGCAGCTTCTGCATAAACTGCCTTCAGATTTGTCACATGTGAATCTGCAATTTGTACCCCTTCTGCTTCGGAAATAAAGCCTCCGGCAAGAATAGATCCGCCTTCCGTTATCTCAACCTGTCCACTGGCTTTGATGACTGCGCCGTTCTCTGTTCCGCTCACAGATACATTGGAAACTTTTGTGGCAACACCATCAACCAGACTAAGTAAGCTGTCAACTTTAATCAATCCCAGGCCCAGAAGATCCAGACCGCCTTCTTTTGCAAGACTGCCTGTTCCTGCCCGTCCGGCAAACCCGGCGGCATAATTTCCGGCAGTCACAGATTGAATACCTTCAATTTTAATCTGCTCTGCTGTTCCTCCAAGCATTAAACCTGCTCCGCCGGAAGCATACTTATTCGATGCTTCGATTTGAAGATCATTACCACCTAGATCTACATTCGATACAGTAAACGAAAGATAACTTCCGATTCCCAGTGTATCGTTCAATACGCCGACCGCATCAGCTACAGTAACTGCTCCTGAAATTCCGCCTGCATAATTATTTGCTTTTACAAAACTTACCCCTTGTATCGTATTTTTCTCAGTTCCAGAGGATGTGATCTGTACGCCGTCTCCCTGTCCGATCAGACCGCCGGCATAATCTGCCGCTGCCTGAACACTAAAGTTTGTTCCACTGACAGAACTTCCTTTTATTTCAGAAGGCTGTGCACCGCTTAAGGAAAGAAGCACACCTAGTTCTTCTTCATTTCCCGAAGCAAGTAACTGTTCCAGTAGTTTTGATACAGATTGCAATAAAGTATCATTTTGTTCATCGTTTGAACCTACGGCCATTCCATAGCCCAACGTAGCTCTTCCCGCAAAACCTCCGGCATATTGATTGGCTTTAACCAGTTTCACTCCCGAAACATTTGATTCGATGCTGCTACTATTTGCCATTACGCCATTAAAACCTCCGGCATAACTATCTGTCGCCGTAACTGAAAGGTCGCTTGCGTCTACATGACAATTTCTCTGTGTAGAACGAATATCAAACGTTTTGATTTCCGCTCCCAGATCACTTAATAATCCTTTAACCTGTGCATCTTTTTCGATTCCGGCAAAGCCTCCGGCTCCGATATCTGCCACTACCTGATTCAAACCGGTTACAGAACAGTTATTTATATCTGTTCCTGTCTGGCTTCCCACAAATCCGCCGTTGTAATTGACAGTTTCTTTCCCCGTTCCTGTCGTTCCGATCGATCCCTCTGAAAGAGAAACACTGCTGTTTTGGATCAGTGGCTTATAATAGCCATTCGGCAATAACTGTCCAAGAGGAACATCATTTTTCAAAAGAATCGTAATCAAATCTCCCAGTCCCACGCCCGGAAGAATATTCAGCAAGGTTGATAATAGCTCTACGACTCCCGCTGTCACATTTCCGAGAATATAGGTTGCTTCTCCTGATGTATATCCGACAAATCCTCCTGTCATTCCTTTTACATTCGTTACAGAAGCGTTGGTTACCGTACAGTTTTCAACAGAAACATCCCCTACAATACGTCCTGCAAAGCTTCCGGTCGCAAACATATCCGGACTGCTTTGCTTTAATGTCAATAAGTCTTTAATGACATCTCCCAGTTTTAAGTTTCCGATTACCGGAACCAGTCCTTCAAGGATTCCACTTATCAGATCCAGAATTCCACCCAACAATCCACCCAGCACTTCCAACAATCCTTCTACTAATGATTTTGGATCATTATTTACTGTCACAGATTGATTATTAACTGTAACTTGATCTAAATGGAGGTTTTTTACTCCCGCCTTCCCCGCAGACTCGAAACCACCATTCCCACTTTTTTTCATTTCATTAGAGATCGTTCCGAAAAATCCAATTCCGCTGTCTTTTTGGATATCCAGTTCCCCTGTCTGATTCACTTGAATATTACTAATGGTAGGCACGCTGCCCTCCTGCATATTCAGGCGTCCTTCCATTTTTCCCGAAAAGTGAAGCGGTGTCCAGTCATCCTCTTTTCCGTCGGAATATTCTCCCTGCAATAAATCAATATCTCGAAAAATAATATAATTGGCATCCGGAGAATATTTTAGCGATTTTAATTCATTGCTTGCTTCTGATAGAGAAGGATAACTTTGAACGTTGTTTTGATTAAATTCCTTATCCACGATAACAATATCATCTGTCCGCTCACCGATAAGACCTGCTAAAAGATCCCCTAATATCGGTATATCAAACAAAGGTCCTAACAGTGCATGTAAAATGTCACCAAGCAGCTCTCCCAGTGGTCCAAGCAAGAATCCAACTAATCCTTCTTTATCATATTCGATATTCATCAAACCTTCTGTTTTGTTTGTATTTGCTTCTGAAAAATAGATGAAATCTTTTTGTTCAATTCCACTTTCTCCCAAAGCCTCACCTTGTTTTAGATTGAAGTCGGCATCGCCGGGATAATATGGGGTATATGTTATTTTATCATCCCACGGCCAAGGCAGGTCTACTATGGATTTCACATACAGCATTGGGGTTACTTGCATATACTGATTGCCTTTTTCTTTAGGCTTCGCATCTTGTCCGATTGCTCTAAGCTGCCATTCGTTTCCGATAAGTATATATGGCTCTCCTTCAACTTTGGTATAAACCTGACCAAGATACTCACGCCCTCCAAGCTGTCCCGCATCTGCCTGAACCGTTGCTTCTTTCTTAATCTTTTCCGCCTTTAGTTCCGGCATCTGTTCTGTAAAGGACGGACTTAACACATAATTATGTTCTTTGCTGTAAGTCAGATATTCCTGCGCCGCTTCCGCGCTCTCATCTGCCAAAGTTCCGTCTTTATACAGAAGCTGACCTATTCCCACTTTTTCAGGGATCATATCATAAGACATGATCGGTTCTTCCGCCGAATTTTCCGAAGCGATCAAGAGAAGCTGATAGTTATTGTAAACATAAACCGTATCGCTTTCTTTATCATACAACGGAGCATCCTCTTTCGGAGCTTCTGCAAATGTTCCGGTAAATCCCTCCGGCAAAGTCCACATCGTTTTCGCAGTCAGCGGGATTTCATTCATCAGCATGTAATCCGCATCTGACGCATATGTAACCGCATTTCCGCCGTCAACAACTTCTTCGCCTGTGCCGAACAGTTCTTTCTCTGTATCGTTCATCCGTACAGAACTTCCTGTACCGATCGCCTGAAGCTGTTCGATGTTGTAAATCTTAATAATGCCGTTTTCATATAAATCTGCGTCTTCTGACTGCTGATCCGATGACGGATCTGTCTGTCCGTTTTCTGCCGAACCTGACTGATCTCCTGACGGCTGAACTGCCTGTCCGTTTTCTGCCGAACCTGACTGATCGCCTGACGGCTGATCTGTCTGTCCGTTTTCCATCGAACCTGACTGATCGCCTGACGGCTGACCTGTCTGCCCGTTTTCCATCGAACCTGACTGATTGCCTGACGGCTGATCTGTCTGTCCATTCTCTGTCAGCTCTGACTGCTCACCCGACGACTGAACGATCTGTCCTTCTTCTGACACGTCTGACTGCATCGGCATTTTTGCTTCCTGCAGCTGCTGTATGAGCTGCATATCGATCGGCGGCCCTTTCGCTATTCCCTGCGCCGAAACAGTCACCGTCTGCAGCAATACAGAAAATACCAACAGACATGCAGTTCCCTTTTTCCATATTTTCCACTTAAATAATTTTTTTATGTCTCTATTCTTCACTGTCTTTTTTTCACGCTCCCTCTTGTTCCAAAATTTCTTTCAATGAAATACTGAAAAATTGGGTCTCTAATTTTTCCTGAACTTTTGCGTAATATCTTCGCACCGCACAAAAATCTACCGCCTTTCGACTACAATAAGCATCATCCTCCAGACATCGGTTTATTTTTGTCGTGCTTTCCATAAGGCGTATCACATCTCCCAATGTAATATCTTTTAAAGTCTTATTAAGTCGATATCCGCCTCTGGCTCCCAGATCTGCGGAAATATATTCTGCCTTTTTCAGTTTTGAAAGCACTTTCTCAAGATATCCTCTTGGAATTCCCATTTCATTCGATATCTCTGTAGCGGAAGCAATCTTTTTACATTGCCCCAGATATAAAACAGTTCTGATCGCATAATCTGTTGTCACGTTAAGCTGCATAGTCCGCCTCCTCATAAGTTATATACAAAATAAAAAAACGACCTCCATGTGAAAGAATGCCGCCATCATACTTACAATATATAAATCTCTTTTTATATAATACCTCTCAGGTAGGTATTATATTTTTTAACATAACAAATGCCCACATATCTGACTATGTAGGCATTTAAAAGCTTTGATCGCTGAATTCTTTCCTCTGTTCTATTTTTATACTACAGTAAAATTATACCCCCCCCCATGAAAAATTGTCAAGTTTTCGCCCTCAATTTATGTAAAATAATTTATTTTTTCCTACTATTCCACTTTTTACTTATACGAAATGTGAATTTTGTATATTTTTCAGTTTTTGATTCATAGACAGGAGCTACACTGGCAATATTCATTAAATTCATATAATTAGAACTTTCATAAGTTTCATCAACCTGTACATAAAGCTCACTTTCACCCACATTGACATCACCACTGCTGACATGACTGCCTTTTTTTACTACAACCGGTTCATATGTACTTGTATTTGAATAAGTACTGATGGCTGAAACACCTTTATCAATCGTTCCGGGAATAGACACTGTTTCACCCGGTTTTACAATTAAAATATCACCAATTTCAACATCATATAATGAAACCATTTCTGTTTGTCCATCTTGATAACGCATCCCAGTTTCCGGCATTTCTACAGCATTATCAATCTTATGCAATGAACGTTCCAGAACTTTGTTTAAAAATGGCGTCGATAATTCATAGACAATTAAAGCCACACATATGCCCCAGAAATAACACCAAAAATCATAGCGATAAAAACAAGTAATGATTCACTGAAAAACTTCTTAGATAAAAGATCTCCCCATCCTTTTTTGAGTAAAGGCATACCTAATAAAATGACTGTGATTAACCATAAAATAGGTGTCATGATTGTATCATCTTTAGATGTAACTAATGCTAAAGCGACAACAACAAGCAAAATACCAATACGTATATACATCTGAAGAAATTTTTGATTGAAAACATCCTGTGAACGGATAGGTCGGTGATGTTCAATAATCTCCACCGATGGATTAATCTTAAATAATTCTTTTCTTAACAGACTTAAAACATCTCTTTGACTAGATTTCAATAATAAAAGTTTATTTTGTCCATCATAATGCACATCATGATATCTACGATCTTTTTCAATTCTTTCAACCAGCAAATAAATATCATCTTCTGTTAACATATTTTTAAACATGAAATAATATTGACGTTCTTTCTTTTTGGCAAAATCATATTCACGTTTTTTCCCATCAATCACTTCTTTTACAACAAAGTCTTTATTCACACTCTGGATTAAACTTAATAAAGCATCAATATCAAGACAATGAAAAACAATACTATCTTTATTGACTTTAATATGCGAAACTTGTTCTTTTTCATTGAGTTTTAAACTTAAATGATTTAATTCTTCAACGGATTGAATAT
>ENA-OPXH01001369-OPXH01001369.1-human-gut-metagenome-genome-assembly--contig:-NODE-1369-length-16909-cov-5.658004_pt1 | contig 16909 bp, 14 predicted proteins | sample MGYA00241521_ERZ502034 | MGnify/ENA primary metagenome ERZ502034 (study PRJEB25962, sample SAMEA2042103) | human gut metagenome | biome: human gut; feature: human-associated habitat; material: faeces... | reverse complement strand
CCACTGACATAAGCATCCCGCTTACCCACCGCTTAGTGCTCTACACACTTGAATCGGGGGAATGCTTATTCTGCGTTCATATAAAGTATTTCTGATGACTGCTCATCTGTATCTGTTCGCAAGGTATATATCATTATATGTAAAAATTATTACTGTTTTAGGTATTTTACTGAGCAGCCATCTCGTTGGTTATATTTTATCAAACTATTCTTTGTTTTTACATGCCCGTTTTGGCACAAAAAAGTGCCTATTTCAGCAAACATTGAAATAGGCATAAATTATTATCTTCTGTTTTCTGAAAATTGACACTTATTTGTCCAGTCACGGCAAGCAAGCATCGCGATAGAAAACTCCACCGGAGTCAACAGATTCATAGCAAACAGACGCTGACCTTCTGGAAGATAACGCAAATAATCGCTTAACAACGGCAATTCTTTTTCCGGTGGAATATGAATCAGCACACTTTTCTACAATTTTCACACAGGCTTCTGCCTGTGCAATTTCTGCCAGTTCTTCATCCTCAAATTCATTTAGCGTGTCTGCCAGTCTGCCAGGTTCAAATGCAGTTCCAAGTAATGGCAGAACCATTCTTTTGCATTTCATGTCATTCCTTCAAGTTATCATAAATTACTTTTTAGTCAAACAAAACTTTCCAGTGTTTCGCTTCATACGCATCAAAACACATTAGTATCTGTTCTTTGGTTGTTTTTTCATTTGCCAGATTTTCCGGTATTTCGTCTTTTGCAAAATATTTTGTCTCTGTCGTTTCAATATTTGAAACAAAAGCCCCATCAATTACAGAACACTGGATAAAAATCTTGACCACACCATAAACATATATCGGCAAATTATGTTTATTTCGATCCTGAACAGCGATCATACGGTCTGCTTTTACATGTAAACCAGCTTCTTCTAATGTCTCTTTGATCGTATTTTCCGCTACCGATTGGTTAACATCACACCAGCCGCCCGGTAACGACCAGGTTCCGCTTTTTTCATGCACTAATAAGATTTTTCCATCCTCGAAAATTGCTGCTCTGGTATCAACCTTAGGTGTCTGATAGCCAGTTTCATTACAGAATAAGTCTTTTACTTTTTCTACTGGAATATCTGTTTTGTAAGATAACATTTCTGCTGAAATTTCCCGTAAACGTTCATAACGTTCCATATCATATACGTCATGTCCATAGGTCATCCCCGCTTGCGCTAGACTTTGGATTTCAATCGCCCAGTCCAACCATTTGTTCTTTTCATCATGTAAATTTAATGCCATATCCTTCTCCTCTTAAGATAGCATATATTAAAATTTTATAGATATTGTAAAATCCAGTTTTTCAATATCATCTGCTGTTTATCATACATCTTTAACTCAAATAATGTTTTCGTTATCTGTTCCCTTGCTGCATTTTTCACAATCGGATTCTGTGCTTCTATCAAAACCTGAATATTATATGCTAACCAGCCCAACATAGCATCGCATCCACATAGAAATATCTCATTCCAATATTCGTACTTTACATCTATCCATGAACGATATGCATTCATCAATGCATCAAACTTTTCCTTATTACAATTCTGATTTTCATCAACAATCCAATAGTTTAGTACCTGTATCAGTTCCTCATACGGATTTACATAACCAGCAGCTTCCCAGTCAATAATATATGGAACATCGATTTTCCACATAATATTTTTAGGATCTAAATCTCGATGACTTATCACCTGATTACATTTCAGTTTTGCGGCATTTTCAACCACATCACAATCCCATTGCTCCAACTGTAAAACATTTTCCTGAAAAAGCGAATACACTTCAACATCTTTTTTCAAGGCAGATAAAAGATACTTCCATTCATATTTACAACGCACTGTATTTTCCGGATACAATCCTTCCACGCAAATATTTGAAGCATGGATTTTTCCTAATTGCTCCCCGACTTTTGCACAATGAGCAGCTGTTATATCTGGATAAAAAACTGATTTTCCGTCAAACCATTCAAAAATTTCATAATATGCATGATCCACTTCAAAAATCATTTTTCCATCCACAGATTTTACACAAATTGCAGAAATATCATTTTCATTTTTTAATCTATATGCAATACGTTCTGCCTGTTCAAGTTTTTCCAAGGCATCTGGCTTATTCATAACATTAGAATTTAATACTTTTATTGCATATTTCCCTTGATTAGTTTCAACACAATACATTTTATGCAGCAGACCGCCAGTGACAATTTTGGGTTCTTGCTCGAAGTCCCCTAACTCGCATATTCTACATACCTTCTCTAAATTATTCATTTTGATAAATTTACTTTGCCTTATGAATTATTTTATGACCAGAATAAATTGCCATGATCATACAAAATAATGCCGCAATGCTCCACCATTTATGTGCTTTCATCGTCTCATCCCTCCATTTCTTACTCTGCCAGTTCACTCAATGCATGATAAAAGTCCGGATATTCTCTTTTTAACCGAATCAGCTTGCCTTCCGGATTGATAAATCCATGTTCTGAATATCCCTGACATACAATTTCTCCCTGCGCATTTGTCATAGTATATTGCAATTTTAATTTTACTTCTTTGAATTCTTCTACTATGACGTCAATGTCAATAACATCTTCAAAGGTTGTGCTTTTTTTATATTTGCAGTTTACTGCTATAACCGGAGATATAATGCCTATTGACTCCAGTTTTGCATAGTCCCATCCAATCTGTCTGAGAAAATCAATTCTGGCTTCTTCCATCCAACGGATATAATTTGAATGATGTGTAATCCCCATTTTATCTGTTTCATAATACTGCACAATATGTCTGTATTTCTGCATTATAAAGACTCTCCCAATGCTTCTACCTCTGTCAGCTTCGGACAGGCACTCATGCTGCCTTTGCTTTCCATGTTTGGAACAGTAATGATTCCACAGTCCTCCCACTTCACATAAGCAGCTGTTGCACGATACTGTTCGATTGCAGCATCAAATACATGATCTGCACCGGCATCTAACAACAACGCTGTTTTATGAAAATGAAATCCTGCTGTTGCCCCCACATACAAACGATCGATGACTGCTTTTAACTGTGCAGTGATATCGAACCAGTAAATCGGAGATGCAAATACAACCATATCCGCATCTTTCAATTCTGCATACACCTGTGTCATATCGTCTTTCTGTGCACATTCTCCATTATGAGAGAAACAGTACTCACACGCCATACATCCACGGATTTTCATGGTACCAACAGGTAAGTTGACTACTTCATGCCCTTTTTTCTCAGCACCTTTTGTAAATGCCTGCGTCATAATTTCTGTATTTCCACCTTTACGTGGACTTCCGTTTAATACTACGATTTTCATATTTATGTTATCTCCTTTTTCATCAAAAATCTAATCCCAGTTCTCTTCCGGGTATTTCATACCCCAGTCTTTCCGAAGTTTTGTCATGATGTCCATGACATCTTTGGTATATTCCAGATGCATTCCATCTGCATTACCGCTGCGCACTGCCTGCTCCATATCCAGCATTTCATAATACAATGCATTAGCAGTCTCACCCTCTGTGATTTCTGTCCGTTCCCCGGTTTCGGCGTCCACGATAACTGCTTTATCAGCACGCGGATATTCCATAATTTCTATATATCCTTTCTCGCAGCTGATCATGGCGCGTTTTGGCTGTTTTGAATGCATGGATAATGCTACTGTTGCCATCTGTCCCTGTGAATTCTGCAGCAAAACAGTTGCCTGCTCGTCGGAACCTGTCGGAGATGGTTTCCACTGACTTAATATATTGGTCGGAGTCTCATCCATAAAACTACGGACAATCGAAAGTGCATAGACACCAATATCAAGCATTGCTCCTCCCGCCAGATTCAGATTGAAAAAGCGGTTCTTCATATCATATTCCTTAAAACTGCCAAAATTCATTGTTATGATCTGGACTTTTCCAAGTGCTCCTTCTTTTATGATGTTCCACAATTTCTTATAAATCGGCATATGCCAGATGGTCATCGCTTCAGCCAGAATTAAATTCTTTTCCTGTGCCAGTGCGATCATCTGATCCAGTTCTCTGCTGTTTAATGTAATGGATTTTTCGACCAAAAGATGCTTTCCATGCTGTAATGCTTTTTCCATAAAGGCATAATGTGTGTTATGTGGACTGGTAATATAAATAACATCAACATTTTCATCCTCAAACATATCATCGATCTGATCATATACTTTACCTACACCATATTTTTCTGCAAAATCTATCGCCTTCTGATGAGTACGGTTTCCAACTGCATACAGGGATTTCCCCATTTTCTGCAGCGCTTGCGCCATTTCATTTGCAATCACGCCGGTACCAAGTACCGCCCAGTTAAGGTTTTCTCTCATCTCTTTTGCCTCCTGAAATTTCTTTTGCTTATCTGCCACATATTTTCTCACAGATTCATTATTTTTTCTATGCTTTTTCTGTAAAAAACTTGATAAACTTGTATGGTTTTGGCATTATATTTCCAGCCATACATTTGGAAGTGTAATTTTAAAAAGGATGAGCCTTCCAATTTCAGCGGAAAACTCATCCTTTTCTTATTATTATGTATTTTTTATCAGCACGTAATTATTTTTTTGTAATATATCCCTGTGCTTTCAGAAGTTCTGCACAAAGAACCGCTCCACCTGCAGCTCCACGAACCGTATTGTGGGAAAGTCCTACGAACTTCCAATCATATACAGAGTCCTCACGCAGACGACCTACATTGATACCCATGCCGTTTTCATAATCAACATCAAGCTGAACCTGCGGACGGTTATCTTCCTGCATGTAGCGGATAAACTGCTTCGGTGCACTCGGAAGATTTAACTCCTGCGGAACGCCGCTGAACCGCTCTAATTTTTCAATAAGCTGCTCTTTTGTCGGGTTCTTGCGGAATTTTACGAAAACTGCTGCTGTATGTCCGTTTAATACCGGAACACGGATACACTGGCAAGTGATAACCGGTGAAGTTGCAGGAACGATCTCGCCTTTCTCCTCATCGATCTCACCCCAGAGACGAAGCGGCTCTTTCTCGGATTTTTCTTCCTCTCCGCCAATATATGGGATAATATTTTCTACCATCTCCGGCCAGTCTTTGAATGTTTTACCGGCTCCGGAAATCGCCTGATAAGTAGTTGCAACAACCTCATACGGCTCAAACTCTTTCCAGGCTGTCAGTACCGGTGCATAGGACTGAATGGAACAGTTTGGCTTTACAGCGATAAATCCGCGTGTTGTACCAAGACGTTTTTTCTGATATTTAATAACGTCCATATGCTGTGGGTTGATCTCCGGAACTACCATCGGTACATCCGGTGTCCAACGGTGTGCACTGTTGTTTGATACAACCGGTGTCTCTGTTTTTGCATATGCTTCCTCAATGGCTTTGATCTCGTCTTTTGACATATCTACGGCACTGAATACAAAATCCACTTCAGAAGCAACTTTGTCTACTTCATTTACATTCATGACTACAATGTCTTTTACTGCTTCCGGCATCGGAGTTGTCATTTTCCAGCGATCGCCAATGGCGTCCTCATATCTCTTTCCGGCCGAACGCGGGCTCGCTGCGATCGTTGTTACTTCAAACCACGGATGGTTTTCCAGCAGAGAGATAAATCTCTGACCTACCATTCCTGTTCCGCCTAATATTCCGACTTTTAATTTCTCACTCATTTTTACATCCTCCATTGCGATCGTTTTTGATATACATCTCACTTTTTCTGTCCGTTTACCGCGAACAATTGTCTTTCTCTTGTGCTATATTATAACAATTCTCCAAAAAATGCAAGTCTTTCTTTTATTTCTTTACTTAGTTTCCTGCAAAATTTCAATATTTTCCAGCCAGTCATGTGCCAGATATTCTTTTTCAATCGCAATTACCTGCGTCATTGCCTCTTTACTCGGCGCACCGATAGTCAGACGTTTGTTCACACAGGTATCCATGGAAATAGCATCATAAATATCCTGCCGGGCCAACACTGCCGGGTCTGTGCCATACAACGCGGCAAGGGCCGCGTCCCGCTCCCCTGCCAAGATCTGCTGTCTGAGCTGTGTACTGGTCGCCATAGCCGTTCCTCCCCCAAGAACACCGGAAAGCCTGTTCGGAAAAGATAACTCTATTGTAATCGATGCAGACGCAGTTTTCAATTTATTTGGCGATTTGATCGGGCAAAAAATCAAATTTTGGCACGAAAGTCAAAGAATCGGATGTACTTTTGTTGAATTTGCAGGGGCAAATATGTTATACTGAACTTAACAATGCCGCTGATGGGAGGAGATTCCTATGCCAGACGTTTACAAGCAGTCCTTCAAACAGAATTACACCAACAACATCGAATTGTCCATCTTCAACTGCGGCTTGGAGCGGTGCGCTCCGGGCCAGACATGGGGCCCCGGCATCCGGGACCACTACCTGATCCACCTTGTCGTTTCGGGCAGGGGCACCTTTGAAGTGGGCGGGCGCACCTTTGCCGTCGCCCCCGGTGATCTGTTCTTTGCCCGGCCGAGCCAGCTCATCCGCTACTCCGCCGACGAGCAGCAGCCGTGGGAGTACAGCTGGGTCGGCTTCAACGGTGCCTGCGCCCATAAACTGGCGGCACAGCTGCCCTTTACCGATACTGCTCCTGTGCACCACACACAGGACCCGGAGGGAATGCGGGCAGCCCTGACCAACATCTATTCTTCCCGTGGGTTAGAGCCTCAGGATGAGGCTGCCATGGTGGGGTACCTCTACCTGTTCATCTCTGCCCTGATGAAGGAGACCAGCGAGACGCGCCCCCACAACGCTTCCTCCTCCAATCAATATGTACTGAATGCCATCAAATACATCCAGTTCAACTATTCGCACGACATCTCCATCGACGATGTCGCCAAGAGCGTGGGCGTTTCCCGCAGTCATCTGTACCGGGTGTTTATGCTCAATGTGGGCAAGAGCCCCATCGATTATCTGACCGAATACCGCATCAACGAAGCCTGCAAGCTGCTGCGCGCAGGCAACCTTTCCATTGCCGAGGTCGCGGTGTCGGTAGGCTTCTTTGACCAGTTCTATTTCTCGCGGGTATTCAAGCGCGCTAAGGGCGTGCCGCCCAGCAAGTATATTGCGGCGCAGGCTGATGCTCCCGCCGACGGCCCCGACCACCAGTAAAGGAGACCCTTCATGCCCTTACAGAAAAATCAAGTTCTCACCCTGCGCGTAGAGCGTCTTTCCAGCGATGGCAGCGGCGTAGCACACAGCCCAGACGGTGAGACCGTGTTTATTCCCGGTGCCGCCCCCGGCGACGAAGCCCGGGTGCGCATCGTTAAGGACTGCAAGCGCTACGCCTTCGGTATTCTGGACGAGGTGCTCACTCCTTCGCCGGACCGTATCCCGGTGGATTGTGCCGTGGCAGGCCCCTGCGGCGGCTGCAGCCTGCGGCATCTGGATTATGCAGCTGAACTGCGCGCCAAGGGCGAAAGCGTTACCGATGCTTTCCGCCGCATTGGCGGGCTGGATGTGCCGGTTCTGGACGCCCTGCCCTCCCCCGAAGTGGACCGCTATCGCAACAAGGTGCAGTTCCCGGTGGGCCGGGACAAAAACGGTGCCCCCTGCATCGGCTTTTACGCCGGGCGCACCCACCGCATCGTCCCCTGCCCGGACTGCAAGCTGCAGCCCGGCGTCCTGAACGACATCGGCAACGCACTCTGTGCCTTTTTTGCGGCCAACCACATCCAGCCCTACGATGAGGCCACCGGCAAGGGCCTTGTGCGCCACATCTTCCTGCGGCGCGGTGCCCACAGCGGGCAGATCATGGTCTGCATCGTCTGCACCCGCCCGAAGCTTCCCCACAGCGCGGAGCTGGCCGCCCAGCTGCAAGCGCAGTTCCCGGCCATCGCGACCATCCTCGTGAACGTCAACGCCAAAAACACCAACGTCATCCTCGGCGCCGAGACCCACACCCTTTCCGGCCCCGGCTTCATCGAGGACACCCTCTGCGGCGTCCCGGTCCGGCTCGGCCCCCTGTCGTTCTATCAGGTCAACACCCTCGCCGCCGAGCGGCTGTACGGCATCGCCGCCGACTACGCCCAGCTCCAGCCGGAGGACCTCCTGCTCGACCTCTACTGCGGCATGGGCACCATCGGCCTCTCGATGGCAGACCGCTGCCGCGAGCTCATCGGCGTGGAGATCGTCCCCGAAGCCATTGAGAGCGCCAAGGCCAACGCCGCCCGCATGGGCAGCGCTGTTGCCGCCAAAAGCCGCTTCTTCTGCGCCGATGCGGGCAAAGCCGCGTCCCAGCTCGCCGCCGAGGGCCTCCACCCGGACGTCATCGTCCTCGACCCGCCCCGCAAGGGCTGCGACGAGGCCACCCTCTCCGCCGTCGTCCAGATGTCCCCCCGCCGGGTCGTCTACGTCAGCTGCAACCCCTCCACCGCCGCGCGGGACGCGAAGTGGCTGGAAGAAAAGGGATATCATGCAGAAAAGGTGCAGCCGGTCGATCTGTTTCCGAGGACGAAGCATTGCGAAGCGGTTCTCCTTTTGACCAAACTCCATGTCGAGCGGCACATCGAAGTGACCGTCAGCATGGACGAGCTGGATGTGACTGCTACGGAGAGCAAGGCAACCTAAGTGTCCGAAGGAAAAAGAAGATGCAATTGTGGAAGCATTGAAGCATTTTCAGATGATTTGATACGCAATCACCCCAGAGAGAATAGCCTCTTGTGCGTTCTCTCTGGGGTGATTTTTGCGTTATGCTACTTCCGGATAGCGCATATATACATACTCGTAGATTTTCTTCTGGTAGGTCTGGATATCGCTTACATCATAGCTATTGGGAAGTTCTTGCCAAAGGGTCTTACGGATCAGGTTATCCACAATCGCCTTAGTTTCCTGCTTGTCCGTCCAATGGTCGAGTTTGGCAATCTGCTGTTTGATTTTTGTCAACAAGTCCACAGACACCTTCTTGATCGTTTCAATTTCCTGCTTCGTGAGGTTCTCCGAAAACAGCAAATCGTACACTGAAAGCTCCTCATCGCTAGAAAAGCCCTCACGCACATAGCGCTGCTGCTCCGTGTCCAGTGAACTTGCAAGCTCCATCAGATCCATGAAGGTTTTCTCAATGGTCGCACGGTTCTGCTCCGCATTGTAGGCATCAATAATCTCCTGATAGCGGTCATAATAATCAATGCGCTGCGGGTTTGCAAACAGCATCTTCGACAACTGCTGATTCACCAGTTCATCCAGATCTCGCAGCAAGAGATTCTTCCGCCGGGTGTGGGCAAACTCCCGGCTCAGCAGCTCAAAATCAATTTTGCTGATGTCAAACTGCCGGGAAGGTACAGCCTCCTGATCCGGCTTTTCCACATGGATGTACTCGTTGACGATGCCGTTGATCTGCACCATCAGGTCGGTATTGTCCGCGTGTTTCCGCTTCTGCTGCAAGCCCTCGTAGATGGCGAGAATTGCGTTTTTCCGGGCGCGCACGGCATCGTCCACATCGTCACGGTCTGCGTAGCGGAACAGCCGCGCCAGTTCAGACGCATAGGTCTGGAAGGTTTTCTTGGTTTCCAGCGTCTCGCACATCGCGTTGACTGCATCCTGTACAAGGCTCATCTTCTCAAAGTCCTGTGCGTCCACCAATTCCTGCAGCCGGAACCCGTGTTCTGCCAGAAAGCCGTCCGTTTTTCCGATGACTGTGCGGATGCGCTGAATCAGCTCCGTTTTGTCCACCGTTGGGTCAACGCCCGCCGGGCTGTTCTTGCTGACCGTATAATCTGCCAGAGCCTTGCGCAGCGCCTTTACGATACCAATATAGTCCACGATCAGGCCGTTGCTCTTGCCCTCCGAAACACGGTTTGCACGAGCAATAGTCTGCATCAGGGTATGGGCTTTCAACGGCTTGTCCAGATACAGACAGGACAGACACTTTACATCAAAGCCCGTCAGCCACATGGCACAGACGAACACCACCCGGAACGGATTCTTGCTGTCCTTGAATTCTTTATCCAGCTCCCGCTTTTCCATTTTGGCACGGTGCGGCAGAATATCCAGCCCCCACTTTTTGAAGGTCTGCACCTCGTTCTGCTCCTGACTGATCACCACTGCCATTTCGGTTTCTTTCATCCATGCCAGTTTACGGGCAAGCTCCTGTGCTTCCTGCTGGGTCACTGTGCCCTGCCGGGCTTCCAGCTCCCTGATCTTTGCCCGCCAGTATTCCTGCACATAGTTGTACATCCGCACACAGGTGACCTTATTCAGGCAGACGAACATCGCCTTGCCGCTGGTCCAAAGGTCAGAGTAATGCTCCACAAAGTCCTTTGCAATGGAACGCAACCGTTCATCTGCGGTGAGAATATGGATCTCCTTGGCAAATTCTCGTTCCAGCTTTTCCTCCTGCGAAGGATCAAGGTCGGCAGCTTCAATGGCATCCAAAATCCGCCCGGTGATCTCCGGCTTGTCCAACTGGGCGATCTTATCCGCACGGTTCTCATAATACAGCGGCACCGTTGCGCCGTCCTCCACCGCCCGCTTGAAGTCATACACCGACAGATACCCGCCAAAGGTGCGCTCGGTAATATGGTCATCCGCCAGAAGCGGCGTACCGGTAAAGCCGATGCGGGACGCCGTGGGCAGCAGGTGCATCATGTTGTCTGCAAAAATGCCGTACTGGCTGCGATGGGCTTCATCCGACAAAATCAGAATGTCGTGATCCGGGTAGATGGGCGGCTCCTTGGGCAGATTGAACTTCTGGATCAGGGTAAACACAAAGCTGGGGTTGCCCTGCAGCTTTTTTACAAGGTCTGTACCGCTGGATGCAATGAACTGTGAAGCCTTTGTCTTGCCCAGCAGACCGCAGTTTTCAAAGGTATCGCTGATCTGCCGGTTCAGCTCGTCACGGTCGGTCAACACCACAATGGTGGGCGAGCCTGCAAACTTGCGCCGGATCTTCTGCGCCAGAAAGACCATGGAGTAGCTTTTGCCTGACCCCTGCGTGTGCCAGAACACACCCAGCCTGCCGTCTTTCAGCTTGCGGTTCTCGTAAGCACTGACGGCCTCGTTGACGCCGAGATACTGGTGGTTGCGGGCCAGAATCTTGGTGGTGCGCCCACCGGAATGGTCGTAAAGAATGAAGTTTTCCAGCAGATCGAGGAAGGTCTTTTTCTCGCAGATGCCCCGCAGCATGGTTTCCAGCTCCACTCTGCCTACATCGCTCTCCTTCAGACGCTTCCACTCGTGGAAAAACTCGTACTTGCTGCCAAGCGTGCCCACCTTGGCTTCCAATCCATTGGACAGCATAAGGAAGGCATTGTAATAGAACAGTTGCGGAATGGTATCGAGATAATTTCGGTAATTGTCTATGTAGGCGTTCTGCACATCCACGGTAGGCTTTTTCAGCTCGATAAACAGCAGCGGAATGCCATTGACAAAGCCCACAATGTCTGTCCGGCAGCGGTACAGCTGCGAGTGGATCTTCATTTCTTTTACGGCGAGGAAATGATTGTTTTCCGGGTTCTTGAAGTCGATCACCGCCGCACTCCGCGTTTCGGTGCGGCCATCCGGCCGCTTGACCGTCACCGGGATGCCATCCCGCAGCAGAAAATACTTTTCCTCATTGATCTGCATCAGGGATGCGGTGGAAACGTGTGCCGTGAATTTCTTCTGCACCTCGTCCAGCTGGTTCGGGGTGAGCCACGGGTTCAGCCGCAAAAGTGCCTGCCGAAAATACCGGGTCAGCAGCACTTCCCCATAGCTGGTGCGGCCCAACGTCCCGTCCGGCCCCAGCTTTTCGGAGTTGTAAGCCAGCACAACCTCCCAGCCCAGAACATTTTGCAGCAGGTTGCCTGCGCTGTTCTGGACAAGGACATTTTCGGAGTATTCGCGGCTCATAGGATCACCCTTTTTCCTTCATTATCATACATATTGTTTTTTTATCTACTTTTCCTTTACCCTTTAATTCTTTTAGCATTCTTTCATTATTCATTATAATGTCAATAACTGCCGTATCTACGCTCTTAAAATTTGACAATTCGACTATAATCTCGTACAAGCACACATCAACATATGCATGCAAATGTTCACCCAACATTCTCAGTTCATCTGGTGCTTCTCCAGAATGAATTATTGCGTTTCGAGTTCTATATAGCCTTCTAATATGCCACCGTATTCTCTGGGTATATCGCGCAATTTCAGCAGTTAAACTTTCTTTTTCAGAAAATGTTTTGGAAAGCTGCGCTATTCTGCTTCGGACAACTGGATAGTCCCTTAACTTTTCATACAGTTCTTTTCTTATCCCTGTATATTCTTTTAATATCACAACTTCTGCAAGCCAAGTTGTTTCATTGTACTCTCCAATTTTTTCCTTCAATTCATCAAGATAGGATTTATCAAGTGCATCTTCCAGCACATCTTCCAATGTTCCAAATATCATAGATGCGTAATTTCTTTGAACAATCGGAACAAATTTCTTTTCAATTTCAGCAATTTTGCCGCTGTCTTGATCTGTAATAAACAATATTTCTAATACTGACCAAAAATTCAAAAACCCATTTGACAAATTCTTTTCCGCAACAGCTGTATTGTGCATCATAACAGCTTTGTCAATATAAACCAGTGCATCTTGGGCATTAAAAATCAGCATTGAAACAATTTTTTCTGTCATCAATCCTGTTGACGTTTTATCATCCTCCATTTGCTTTTTTCTGTACCCTAAAGGTTTTAGTTCAACAAAAGAAATATTTCCATTTTCGTCTATAACTTTTCCTGTATTTTGCATCCACGTATCTTTTATATTTCCAAGAAAATTATAATATTTAAAAAATATATTCAAATCATCATATGCCTGATTTGCTGCTTTCCTTTCGTCAAAATCTTTCACAGACAATTTCAGCAACACGTATCTTTTATGATCATATATCAAATCTTTACAATCACTGAACGGTCCAAAATTTGCCGCAAGTCTTTTCTGCAAAATATCTTTAAAGAGCAATGCAGACTTTCCTACTGCTACATAAACGTCATAATTTTTTTCTTTAAAATCAAACCTATCTAGAAAAACATTTAACGCTTCTATTGAGTTCACAGGTGCTTCAAAGAAAATCTTCTTTGTATAATAATATATATATTCTCCACTATAACCTCCTCCTATTAACTCTGGAATAAAACATCTTAACGCCTTTTCAATTTTCATCTTTTCTTTTTCTTGACGAACAATGCGTTTCAGATAGCTAATACACCACTTTGGATATTGTTTTAACACACTATATAAGTACCACATTATTTTTTCTTGATATGACACGTTAGATGTGTTTAGTTTATCCAAAACATCATCACAAAAGTTTTTTCCAACATTTTCTTGAATTATTGAGTCTGATTTAAACGATTCCTGAAATTCTTCCATTACATTTTTTAATTGACTATCTGAAATCGTCTTTTCTTTTACAAGTCTCGCTGTATTCAAGTACTCTAAAACCAACAAATGAGTATTCATTATTGGAACTGAATATAATTCACTCGTATAGGAAAACAGCATTTCCTCTATCCTTTGAGCAAAATATAGTAATCCATCATGCCTAAAATTATTAGTCCAATTTGTAGGCTTACTAAATTTCATTTTGGTCCTCCACTTCTCCACTCATCAACTTCGATAGTAGTTTGTCACGTGCTTCTGTCAACAGTTTATTCTTAGAATCCAAATTTTCTATCTGTCTGTCTATCTGTGATACTACCTTTTCAAATTGTAGCATCAACTTCTTTTCTGGTATCAAAAACTTTTGATTCAACAGTTCATCCTTTGAAATTGATGCAAAAATGGAACCATTTCCTATGATATCATCTCTAAAGAACTTATTTTTCAAAAGATAATAGAGGTAACTTTGACATTCATCTTTTTGATTTATCGCCGCAAGACCTCGACCAATCACAATTTTATTTTTCGTAACGTTTAATCTTCCAACAGGTGCACGAACGCTAAAAAGAATACTATTTGCTTCTGCTATTCGAGTGTATGATGTCGAATAAACATCATTCACCACAAATCGAGTCCCATAACTTCCTACGCCTTGGTGAAATGGCAATCCCCTTTTCTCAATGTTATAAAACTCCGATTTAGGGCTTTGACCCATTACTACATCAGCAATTTCTGACAACAGTTTTTCCTTCCACCCCTCCGGCACACCGTCCACAATTTTCGTGTTTTCATGCCCCGGAAAGCGCAAATCCACAAACCATTCTTTATAAAGCCGCTGGGCTGCTTCTTCCAACAATTTGATTTGTTTCTGGTTGTTTTCAATCAAGTCATCATAAGCGGAAAGAATATCTGCAATGTGACGTTGAGCTTCTTTATCAGGAACCGATATTTTCAAATCTTTTAACTTACTAAGCGGAATAAGTTTTTGTGCTGACCCATTTGCTACGATCTCAACTCCTTTGTAAAACGCTGGATTTTTCAAGCTGTAATACAAAAATCTCGGTTCGATAGCTTTGTTCGGATGAAGTAGCGCAATATTACGTTCAAAGCAAAACAATTCATCTGTTTGCACATAGCTTGGTATGCCAAATGAACCAACAACCGTATATAAAACATCTTCCTTTTGTGGTTTGCGTTCCATCGGCAGGTTATCGTAGTACTCTTGTGGAACATACACTTGTGCATCAAAAGAAACTTGATTGTTTACAATATCTTTTATTTTTATAAAATGAACACCTTTATCTGCTTTAGGTGCTGGCTGATGGTCACCGTCAGTGATATATTCTGTACATTCACATAATTTCTTTTTTTTCCACTTCATACCCCCATCTCCTCCAGATTCTTCGAGATGGTTTCCATCAGGCGGTTGGACTCTGCCTGCAATTCCAGCAGTTCCTTGTGAATCTCCTTCATCCGCTGGGCAAAATCCACGCCGTCGTCCTCCACAGGTGCAACGCCCACATAGGCACCGGGCGTCAGGGATGCGCCTTTCTCGTTGAGGATGGTGTCGCGGCTGGCCACCTTGCACAGACCGGGAATATCCTGATAAACGCTCTCGCCAAACTTTTCGGTGAGCCAAACGGCCTCCTTGGCAACGGTCAGCTTCTCGTTGAGGGCTTCCAGCTCCTTGTCGAACTTTTCCTGCGTAGCTTTGCGCTCTTTGCGGGGTGCTGCCTCCACAGCAGCTTTTACTTCTTCCCGCTTGGCCTGCACGTTTTGTTCCAGTGCGGCCTGAATCTCTGCAAAGGGGCGGTCGTCCGCCAGTTCTGCGTGATACTCCGCCAGAAGCACCTTATACTTGTCCACCTCGCCGCGATAGAGCCAGACAATAGCGTTGAGGTTCTTCAGCTGCCAGTCGCTCCACTCGTTCTGGGTGCGGTCCACCACGGTATAATAGTTGCGGGCGTCGATGAACAATACGGTGTCCAACAGATGTTCCGGTTTGCCCTTATCCAGAAACCACAGCGAACAGGGCAGACTCTTGGTGTAGAAGAAGTTGTTGCCCACGCTCATCATCACGTCCACATGGCCGGTCTGGATAAGTTTTTCACGGATGTCCTTGTCTTTGCCCTGACTGTCGGTAGCCGAGGACGCCATCACAAAACCCGCACGGCCATGCTCGTTCAGGTAGGAGTAGAAATAGGACACCCACAGATAATTTGCGTTGCCGATTTCCTTGGCCTTGTTCACGCCGGGCAGGCCAAAGGGCAACCGCCCAGCACTCTGCGCCGACTCCGACTTGACCTTGTCCACGTTAAACGGCGGATTTGCCATCACATAGTCGCAGCAGCTGTTCAGGTTGTGGGCATCATGATAGAAGGTATTGGCTTCATCGCCGGACTTGATCACGCCGGTCAGGCCATGCACAGCCATATTCATCAGGCAGAGCTTGGCATTGTACTCCACCTTTTCCTGTCCGTAGAAGGTCATGGTGTTGTTGGCGATCATGCCCGCATGGTTTACAAAGTCGCCGGTCTGCACAAACATACCGCCGCTGCCGCAAGCCGGGTCCAACAGAACGCCGTGGGCAGGCTCCAGCACATTGACGATCATTTTCACCAGCGATTTCGGCGTAAAGAACACGCCGTCGTCCTGTGCCACATTCTTGGCAAACTTATTCAAAAAGTACTCGTAGATACGGCCGATCACATCGCCGCCCACATCGTCCAACGCATCATTGTTGAAGATGCGCAGCAGTTCCCCCAGCAGTTCATCCGAGAAGATGGTGTAGTCCTTCGGCAGAACGCCCTGCAGCTGCTCGCTCTGCTGCTCCACCAGTTCCATGGCGTTGTTCACCACTTCGCCCAGACTGTTCAGAGGATTGCCCTCGATGCCGGTCAGCCCCTGCTCCGGGATGTTGGCGGGCAAATTGACTAAGTAATTGTACTGCGCCTCCTTGGGCAGAAACAGTGCACTCTTCTCGGCAAAGTCGCTCTGTTCCACCGGCAGCACCCGGCCACCGCGCATGGGACGGTCTTTCAGGATCTCCTGCTCTACCAGTTTGAAGCGGCTGTACGCATACCGCAGAAAAATCAGTCCCAGTACCGGCATACAGTATTGGTTCGAGGTGAGTTTAGAGCCTGCACGCAGCAGATCTGCCGACTCCCACAGGTCAGCTTCCAGTTTTTTGACGTTCACATTATTTGCCACGAGGGGGTTCCTCCTGTTGTTTGGATTTTCATTTTCTATTGTATCACATTTTTCTGCAATGTTCATCTTTAATCATCGCTATTTTCTTTTTTGACTGGAAAAAGTTGTTTACCAATGGCTGACAATGTGTTAGAGCCATATACTTTCTCATTTGGAGACGCTAAGTCTGCATCCATCGGATGTAGTTCAAGGGTTTGGGTGTTCCCAACAAGTATTTTGCAACGCAAAATGGTCTTTGTATATACGATGGCATTGCTTGCGTAAGCTGTGTTCCGTTTACGGCGCAGTCTTTCGTTTTGTTTG
>ENA-OPXH01001343-OPXH01001343.1-human-gut-metagenome-genome-assembly--contig:-NODE-1343-length-17174-cov-2.985455_pt1 | contig 17174 bp, 15 predicted proteins | sample MGYA00241521_ERZ502034 | MGnify/ENA primary metagenome ERZ502034 (study PRJEB25962, sample SAMEA2042103) | human gut metagenome | biome: human gut; feature: human-associated habitat; material: faeces... | reverse complement strand
CTGTCCCTCCGCACCCGTTGAGTGTCCCATCTCATGGAAAAGGTTCGAGTGTATAGTTATTAATACAAAAGCAGCATTTAAATACTTGAAATATAGAAAATTACAATATATTTCAGGAGCCAAAGATATAATTATTTTGTATATAAAAACATAATATTTTATATAAAATATTAAACACACAGCAATAATGGAGTATAACAATAACAAACAAGATTTGGTTTGGTTCGCAATGAGTGCTCCTTATTGCAGGGAATTAGAAGCAAAACGTTTGCTTGACAATCGCTCTATCGAAAACTTCATTCCCATGTGTTATAAAGTATCTGTCAAGCAAAACAAGAAAACCAGAGTATTGGTACCGGCTATACACAATCTCATATTTGTACGCACAACTCGTCCAATTATTAAAGAGACCAAACAGCAGATATCGATTCTCCAATATATCACCCGGACAGATAATGGAAAAAACATTCCCGTTATCGTGCCCGATATGCAAATGCAGCAATTCATCACCGTATCTAAAACAAATAGCGAGCAGCTTATTTACCTAAGACCGGAAGAAATCAATCTGAAAAAAGGTACACGAGTACGCATACTCGGAGGGACATTCGATGGTGTCGAAGGAATCTTTGTAAAAATAAAAGGTATCCGAAGCCGGAGAGTAGTCGTAGTGATACCGGGAATTACCGCCGTAGTCACAGCCGAAATCCAACCCGATTTGATCGAAGTCATATCTCAATCTTGAAACAAAAACCAAAAAGAAAGTTGCCCGTTCTCTTTGGAAAACACAAGGTAGGGAATACAGTACCGATATTAGCGTAACAATCCGCTAAAAATATAAACAAATCTCATATATTATGTATTTTTGGATCATCAACATTAGCTTAGTATTTTTACTCTGCGTTTTCTTTGCAGGAATACTCATTCCGAAAATATTGCTTATTTCCTTCCGGAAAAAACTGTTCGACGTTCCTGATGAACGTAAGATTCACACCAGTATTGTCCCTCGGTTAGGCGGCATAGCATTCAAGCCCGTTATCTTTTTCTCCATCGCATTACTGTTAGGAGTAAATCTTATCTTGGGGCGACCGGAAATCTTCGCTGAGTTAGAAGCCAATGTAGCAGAACTTTCTTTTGGATTCTGCACGGTTATGATTCTCTACCTGGTAGGAATGGCCGACGACCTCATCGGTGTACGCTATCGGGCCAAATTCGTCGTCCAGATTTTATGCGCTGTATTATTCATTGCCGGAGGCGTATGGATAGACAATCTGTATGGTATCTTCGGCATCTCCGACCTGCCTGCTTGGATAGGCTATCCGCTTACCATACTGGTAGTGGTATTCATTATCAATGCTATCAATCTCATCGACGGTATCGACGGACTGGCATCAGGACTAAGCGGTGTGGCCTTGCTCTCCTACGGATTGGCATTCATGCACTTGCAGCAATATATCTATGCCATGTTGTCATTTGCTACATTAGGAGTACTCGTCCCGTTCTTTTACTACAATGTTTTCGGGAATCCGGAACACGGCAGGAAAATCTTTATGGGAGATACCGGCAGCCTGACCATAGGCATCATGCTGTGTTTCCTCAGTATCAAACTCTCTCTATATACACCTACCCGGGATACATTCCTGTACAATCCGGCAGCTCTCGCCTTCTCCCCCCTGATGATTCCATGTCTCGATGTAGTCAGGGTATTCATTCACCGTATCCGGATGAAGAAGAATCCTTTCATGCCGGACAAGAGCCATATACACCACAAATTGCTCGCGCTCGGTATGCCGCAGCGTAAAGCCATGGTCACTATCGTATCTCTATCCCTTATATTTTCGTTGTGCAATGTCGTATTATCCCAATACATCAATATAAACCTGTTGTTAATCATGGATATTCTTGTATGGACCGGAGCCAACATCTGGCTGACCAACAAAATAGAACACAGGAACCTGAATCCCAATTATCGATAATATAATTTATTTATAAAAAAACAGTCATAAAATCATGCGTATTATCCATATTTTATTCATACCGATAATTATAGCACTTCTTTGCTCATGCAATTCTTCAAAACAAGTCTGCTATTTTCAGGATATGCAGCCGGGAGTCAAAGAAACAATCATATCTCCCCAAGAGATAAAAATTCAACCCGAGGATAAAATATCTATCTTGGTCAACAGCAAAGACCCTCTATTAACTAACTTATTTAATTTACCAATTATATCCCGACAAATCGGGCAAGGAAACAATTCTTCAACCGGAACCAACCAAGGTCTTTCCGGTTATACTGTCGATACAGATGGAAATATAGATTTCCCCGTATTAGGAAAAATACACGTAGCCGGTATGAAACGGGAAGAGATTGCTTCCTACATCAAAAACGAACTTATCTCAAAGAATCTGGTCAAAGACCCGGTCGTTACCGTAGAGTTTATGAATCTTGCCATATCAGTCCTGGGTGAAGTCAGTAAACCGGGAAGATACAACATAGACCGGGACAAAATAACCCTGCTCGATGCTATCAGTATGGCAGGAGACCTCACCATATACGGCAAACGGGATAACGTATATGTCATGCGCAATGAAGGGGGAAAACAGACGAGCTATCGGGTCAACCTGCTGTCTGCTCAAGATGTATACTCCTCACCGGCCTATTATCTGCAACAAAACGATGTGATATATGTAGAGCCCAATTCCGTTCGTGCCCGCCAGTCCACAGTCAACGGGAACAACGTTCGTTCTACTTCATTCTGGATATCTCTGGCTTCTTTGTTAACGACCATAACCGTATTATTTGTAAAATAATTATTCTTTATCATAATATGTCTGCAACAGCAAATAACCCGAAACAAACCGACGATTTCATTAGTATACAAGATTTACTATATCTGTGCCTGTCCAAATGGTATTGGTTTGCTATCTCATTGGCTATAACATTGGCAATTGCCGTTCTATATATCAAGATGACACCACCTACCTATGTCAGAACGGCATCCATCCTGATAAAAGAGGATACCAAAGGTGGCTCTTTATCCGGAGATGTAAGCGGGTTATCCGATATAGGTTTGTTCCAAACCAATACCAATGTCAATAACGAAATTCTCTCTCTCAAGTCTCCGGCTATTATGCTCGATGTGGTAAAGCGATTGCATCTGGACATAAACTATACCATTCCGGGAAGTTTTCACGATAAAGTGATATACGGTACCAACCTGCCGATAACCGCTTCCTTTATCGATTTGCCCGACAACGAAACGGCACAATGCTCTGTATCTCTGCTCGCTGATAACCTGATAGAAGTATATGACTTCCAACTGAACGGTGAAATCTGCGAAAATACACAAAAAATAAAAGGCAACTTACAAGATACCCTCTCTACTCCTGTCGGAAAACTCGTAATCACCCCGACAAAATATTATAACGGAAAAACAGATACGCCTATTCAGGTCAGCAAATCAAATACATTATCTACAGCCAGCGGGTACGCTCAACATCTGTCCGTCTCTTTAAGTGAAGAAAAAAGCACGGTGGTCGACCTCTCGTTTTCCGATGTATCTACCCAACGGGCAGAAGATGTACTGAATACTCTTATCTCTGTTTATAATGAGAACTGGGTCAAAGATAAAAACCAGATAGCCATCAGTACCTCCATGTTTATCAACGACCGTCTGGCAGTTATCGAGCAGGAACTGGGCAATGTCGACGAAGACATTTCATCTTTCAAGAGTAAAAATCTGTTACCCAATGTCGAGGCAGCATCCAGCATGTATATGCAACAATCGAGCGAAGCAACATCTCAATTGCAGGTACTGAACAACCAGTTATATATGGCTCGTTATATCCATAACTATATGACAAGCAACAATGGCAAAAACCAACTTTTACCTGCCAATTCCGGTATCGAAAGTCCAAGCATAGAAACCCAGATATCCGAATACAATACAGCCCAGTTGCAACGAAACAATCTGGTAGCCAACAGTAGCGAACAAAATCCCCTAGTAATCGACCTCGACCAGTCCCTGCAGTCGATGCGCAAAGCCATTATCACCTCTATCGATAATCTTATCGTCACCTTGAATGCTCAGATAAAAAGTGTGCAACAGGAAGAACAACAAACCACCTCGCGTATTGCAGCCAGTCCCACACAGGCAAAATACCTGTTATCGGTAGAGCGTCAACAAAAGGTTAAAGAAGCCCTCTATTTATTTCTACTGCAAAAACGGGAGGAAAACGAACTTTCCCAGGCGTTTACGGCATATAATACCCGTATCATCACTCCCCCGTATGGTAAAATGATACCGACTGCCCCGGTCAAAAAGAATATCCTGATGGTAGCCATTGCACTCGGCCTGCTTATCCCCGTTGTCATCATTTTCATTATGGAAAATATGAATACCCGGGTTCGGGGTAAGAAAGATATAGAAAACCTGACTTTACCCTTCGTTGGAGAAATCCCCCTTTCCTACCGTAAAAAGAAACGATTACCATTCCGCAAACCACAACCGGAACCATATTCCATTGTAGTCAAGGAAAAGAACCGGAATGTCATCAACGAAGCCTTTCGGGTAGTCCGCACCAATCTGGAATTTATGCAAGGGAAAAATGGTCATTCCCCCATAATTATGGTTACCTCCATGAATCCCGGTAGTGGAAAGACTTTCATCACCATGAATCTGGCTACCAGTCTGGCCATCAAAGGGAAAAAAGTATTGGCTATCGACCTCGATTTACGAAAAGCCTCGTTAAGTACCTACATCCAGTCTCCGGGAAAAGGTGTTACCAACTACCTTATCGGTCAGGTCAATACCTACGATGAGGTCATCGTAAAAGGAAAGAACCATCCCAATCTCGATATCCTGCCCGTAGGCACCATCCCTCCTAACCCGACAGAATTATTATTTGAAAATCATCTCGAACAGATGCTTTCGGAGTTGAAAAATCAGTACGATTACATCTTTATCGATTGTCCTCCGGTAGAAATCGTAGCAGATACTTCCATTATCAACAAATATGCAGACCAAACACTGTTTGTCATCCGGGCAGAATTACTGGAACGAACCATGTTGCCCGAAATAGAAAAATTCTACCAAACTCATAAATACAAAAACATGTTCCTTTTGCTTAACGGCACAACCGATGCCTATACCCGTTACGGATACCATAAGTATGGTTACAGATACGGATATCATTATGGATATGGTTCCGGATATCATAATAGTTCTGATGAAAAATAAAAAATATACAAAACAAATATTATACCCCTAATCCAATATAGTTTTGATTTAGAATTTAGTCAATTCTAAAAAATAAATAATAATAGTAGATGAAAGATTACAAAATAGCTGTAGCCGGAACAGGTTATGTAGGACTTAGTATAGCTACTCTCCTAAGTCAACATCATCAAGTAACAGCAGTGGATATAATTCCTGAAAAAGTAAACTTGATAAATCATCATGAATCACCCATACAAGATGAATATATCGAAAAATATCTGAAAGAGAAACCATTGAACCTTACTGCCACATTAGACGGAAAAAAGGCTTACAGCGATGCTGATTTCGTAATTATCGCAGCACCGACCAATTACGACCCGGTAAAAAACTATTTTGATACTTCCCATGTGGAAGAAGTTATCAACTTAGTTAAAAGCGTAAATCCTCATGCCATTATGGTTATCAAGAGTACTATTCCGGTAGGTTATACAGAAAGTGTGCGCAAAAAATTAAATACCGAAAATGTAATTTTCTCTCCTGAATTTTTACGGGAAAGTAAAGCTCTATATGATAACCTCTATCCCAGTCGTATCATTGTGGGCAGACCGGAAGGTGACATTCGTTTAGATGAAGCCGCACATACTTTTGCTTCCTTACTGCAAGAAGGTGCGATAAAAGAAAATATCGATACGCTTTTTATGGGTTTGACCGAAGCCGAAGCAGTGAAATTGTTTGCCAATACTTATTTAGCTCTTCGCGTCAGTTATTTCAATGAATTGGATACTTACGCCGAAATGAAAGGTCTGAATACGCAGGACATTATCAATGGAGTAAGTCTCGACCCTCGCATCGGCACGCACTATAATAACCCTTCATTCGGATATGGAGGCTATTGCCTACCCAAAGATACCAAGCAGCTGCTTGCTAATTATGCGGATGTACCCGAGAATTTGATACAAGCTATAGTAGAAAGTAACCGTACCCGTAAGGATTTTATAGCTGACCGCGTATTGAATAAAGCTGGATACTATGATTATTATAATCGAGGAGACTTTAATCCCAAAGAAGAAAAAAAATGTGTTATTGGCGTTTACCGTTTGACCATGAAATCGAACAGTGACAACTTCCGTCAATCTTCCATCCAAGGTGTAATGAAACGCATTAAAGCAAAAGGTGCGGAGATTATTATTTATGAACCAACATTAGAGAATGGTAGCACTTTCTTTGGTAGCAAAATAGTAAATGATTTGGCTATATTCAAGTCACAAAGTCAAGCCATTATAGCCAATCGCTACGACGCCTGCCTAGACGATGTACAAAAGAAAGTGTATACCCGTGATATATTCCGTTGCGACTAATACTATTCAATAGCAGCAATTAATATATAGATACTACAATAATACATTTAAGTTTTCCGCCTACATTGTATTCCGAAAATACGTCAAGGGAAATATTAAATAATAAATGAAAAATATATCTGAACTCAAAAACAAAGGACTGAAAAGTAGTGCATGGAATTTCTTAAATCTACTGACTAATCAATTAAGGAACTTCATTGTCACACTCATATTGGCTCGCTTGCTTACTCCTGCCGACTTCGGCCTTGTGAGCATGGCGATGGTACTGAATGCCATTTTAGATTTCTTTGTTGATTTCGGGTTCAGCAGCGCTATTATCCGAAAAGAAAAGATTACAGAAGTAGAAACCTCCACTGTGTTTTGGCTCAATATTGGTATTGGAGGTATCTGCACATTGCTAACGTTTTTATGCGCCCCTGTTTTTGCTTGGTTTTACGAGATGCCTCAGTTGGAGAACGTGGTACTCGTAACATCTTGGTCATTCTTCATAAGTTCTTTCGGAACTTTACAAACTGCATTGTTTCAACGAACATTGAATTTCCGTGCTCCGTTTAAAGCTCGACTAATTTCAAGTATAGCATCAGGCATTTTGGGAATAATCCTTGCTATATGTGGATTTGGTGTTTGGGCATTGGTATTTTCCAATCTTTTAGGATGGCTGCTTTATTCAATTTCCATTTGGATGATGTCCACATGGAGACCACAATTTGTTCTTAAGCTCAGGGATGTGAGTGAAATGGTTTCTTTCGGTTGGAAAATAACACTTTCAACTCTTATAAATAGAGTTTTCAAGCAGATGGATACGCTCATTATCGGTAAAATATACTCTGCTGCATCTCTAGGCCTTTTCAACCGCGCACAATCACTTAACCTTCTTGTTATTGACTACTCCTTTTCATCTATACGCAGTGTGATGCTACCCACTCTTAGCAAATTACAGAACGATGAAGAAGCCCTAAGATACAGTGTACTTAAGTTGCTTAATGTGATATCTTTCCTGACATTCCTCTTTTCCGGATTGGTGTATGTGTGTGCTGATGACCTTATTTTATTGCTTTATGGAAACCAGTGGGAAGGAGCAATAGAGATATTCCGAATTCTAGGTCTATTTTCCATATCGTTGTGTCTGCCTGTTGTCTTTGACTCTGTGATGACTGTAGCAAATAGGATGAATATGTATCTATGGAGCAGTGTCTTGCGTAGCAGTATGCTTATCTTTGCCATCCCATTCGGTATTTACTATGGTTTAACGGCATACGTTTGGGCAATTTCAATTATTGGAATAATTAAACTCATACCTACATTATTTACCACAAGAAGTTGTATTGGATTACCTATTAGGTCTCAACTTACAGCTATTATGCGATATGCTCTACCTTTCTTAATTCCTCTTGTTATATGGCATTTCATTATGTTCCAAACAGAATACCATATAGTAAATATCCTAGTAAAAAGCCTCTTTTTCACGGTCATTTATATAATGCTCAATTTTATCATGCGCAATGAAGGCTATGCAACCTGCAAAGGGTTAATTATTCAAGTTATCAATAAAAAGTTTAAACGAAACGAAAAGATATGATAAGGCTATTAAAACGTATTATCTACAAAATAAAGGAAACTAACTGGAAGTATAAATTGCAAGGTTCAGATGTGAGAATACAAGGAGAAATAATTACCCCCCCCCAATAACCATATAACTATCAAAAAATCAGCAATTTACGTAGACTATAATTCAACGATTATCCTGCACGAAGGGGTACGATTAGAGGGTATCGGGCTGTGGGTGACAAATGGCGGTAGGGTAGAAATTGGGGCACATAGCTTCCTTGAACGCAGCAGCAATGCCACGAAGCCAGAATATATCGTTAATAGTGGTGTGTTACGAGTGGCAGACCACACTAAGTTAGCTTGCCAGCGATTATGGATACGCTTCGGTGGCAGTATTGAAGTAGGGCAATACACCAACGTGAACCCTGGCAGTGAAATTCGCGCTGACGAGAAAGTCATCATCGGCAGTTACTGTCAACTTAGTTACAATCTACGTATCTGGGATACCAACACTCACTGTATTTACTCCCCTGAAAAACGCAATCGGCTGACACGAGACTATTTCCCGCGTTTTGGTTATGAATACGAGCGACCACGCACAGCCCCAGTGGGGATAGGCGATGGCACATGGATAGGCGAGCGAGCGTCAATACTAAAGGGCACAACACTTGACGAGAATGTGATAGTGGGTTACAACACCACTATTGCAGGTAAGCATATTCCCCGCCAGAAAACCGTTGTGCAAGGAATAGAACTGAAAATCATTTAATTCCATAAAATTAATGACAACAACTCCAAAAGTATCAATACTTATCCCATGCTACAATTCAGAGCGGTTCATTGCCGAAACCCTCGACAGTTGCATCGAACAGACATACAACAACATCGAGATTATTGTAGTAGACGATGGATCAACCGACCACTCCCTTGCTATTGTTCATGACTACAAAAGTAAAGACGGACGTGTAAGAGTCATCAGTCAGCCCAATGCAGGAGCTTGCAAAGCGAGAAACAGCGCACTCGAACATTCAACAGGAGAATATGTAATGTTTCTCGATGCAGATAATGTGATTTCTACTAACAAAATAGAAATACAATTAATCAGGCTTATAGAAGCATCTGATAAAATGGCTGTTGCAACGTGCGTGTGGGATAGATTCTACAACGACATAAATGAGGCTACTTTCCCCAAACAAATGGTTTATAGGGACTATGATACTGGTTTTGATATGCTACTTGACCTATGGAATTGTTCTGAGATGTATGAAACAGCATGCTATCTATTAAGCCGCACACTTGCTTTGAAAGCAGGAAAATGGGATGAAAGTTTGCGTAAAAATCAAGACGGAGAATATTTCTCGCGGGTGCTGATGTTTGCCACTAAAGCTCTCTTTTGCCCTGAAGCAAAATTGTACTATCGCACTGGAGAATATGACAGCGTGAGCAAGGGCAATTCCAAAGCAAAAATAGAGTCATACCTCAAAAGTTTGATGCTCTATAAAAAGAATGCTTTGGTGCATGAAAATTCCGAGCGAGTGAAAAATGCTTTAGCACATAATTTTAGTTTGTTCATGTATTTATATTATGATCAATATTCCGATTTGTGTCAAAAAGCCAAACATGAATTGTCAGATATGAATATGCATGTATTACCATCAGGTACAAAACGAGCTAAAATTATATCTCGTCTTATCGGTACAGAGAACTTTCTAAAGCTAAGGAAATTAATATTAAATAGGTAAATAGATACAGACATGGAACGTAAGTTGCACATTTTGTCAATTGGTGGATTTTCAGGATTAGGCGAAAGTAACACATGTCTACAACGTAACCGTATTTTACAAACATTTGGAGAAGTTGACCAAATTGACACCACAGCTGTCCCATTCAATTTGTGGTATCGTAGTTGTAACAAATTGTTCCAATGGGGATTACCTATATCATTACCAGACCTATGTGGAGCAAACAAACAGATAAAAGAAAAGATTCACAGAAATAAATATGACATTATCTGGATTGACAAAGGCATCATAATAAACGAAGACAGTTTCATTGCTATAAAAAAATATGCGCCTCAAGCCAAATTAATAGGGTATTCACCCGACTATATGTGTGCCAGACATAACCAAACAAAAGCGTTTCTTGCTTCTCTAAAATTCTATGATGTATATGTTACTACAAAATCTTACTCAGTTGATGAATTAAAGATACTTGGTTGCAAAGATGTGTATTTTGTTGGCAATTCTTATCAAGAAGGATTTCATAGGCCATATGTGCTCACAGCTGACGAACAGAAAAAATATGGTTGTGCTGTCGGTTTCATAGGTGCATGGGAAAAAGAACGCAGTGATTCTATCATTTATCTTGCAGAAAATGGGATTAAGGTGAGAATCTGGGGAAGTAAAGAATGGGAAGATATTTGTACATGTCACGAAAACATAGAGTTTAGGGGTAAAGAATTACTTGATGAGACTTATTGTAAGGCCATCTGTGGTTGTAAAATTTCACTGTGTTTTTTGCGTAAAATAAACCTTGATTTACAAACCACCAGAAGCGTTGAAATTCCTGCGTGCGGAAGTTTCATGTTAGCAGAACGGACAAAAGAACATCTTGCCATGTTTGAAGAAGGAAAAGAAGCAGCTTATTTCTCCTCTAACAAAGAACTGTTAGAAAAATGTCGCTATTATTTGACACATGAAGAGGAGCGTAAACAAATAGCTGCAGCAGGGCATGAACGTTGTACAAATTCGGGATATTCCAATTACGACAGAATTAGGGCAATCATTGATTATGCACTTAACAAAAAATAATCCACTTATCACGATAATCATTCCGGTATATAATGCCGAAAAGTTAATTGCTGGATGCATCGAATCTATTATACAACAGAATGTTGAATATTGGAACTTAATATTAGTAAATGATGGTTCTTCTGATAAATCGGGGGAAATATGTCAAGAATATGCTCAACAAGACTGTCGCATCACTGTAATATACCAATCCAATGGTGGTCCCGGAAAAGCTCGTAACACAGGCATAAATGCTTGCAAAACACCGTGGTTTACATTCGTCGATGCCGATGATAAATTATTGCCTACTTATTTGGCAAATTTTCACGTAGAAAATTGTAAAAATGAAACTATACTAAGTTGTCAAGGCTTGAAACGCGTAGATCTTCAAGGGCACCAACTCGGGGAGGAATATAGTTTTAACGACTCAGTTTATGCCGATGAAAATTTTTTAGAAAAGGCTTTCTGTAAAGAAGGTTTATACAATTATGGACAATCTGTCGGAAAGCTATACAACAAATCAGTCTGTGACAAACATAACATTAGATTAAATACAGATATTAGGTGGAGCGAAGATCATTTATTCTATTTACAATATTTACTATGGGTAAAAGAAATACACACCCATGCGGGTTGTCTATACCTATATCAGTTTGCTCTTGGACAAAATACGCTCACACACAGACACCTTCCTTACACCGAAGCGTTAAATATATTTAAATATTTGTATCCAGCGGCAAATGCAGTAGTGCAAAAATTTGGGCTAGAAAATTCTCCAGTCATATCGCAAATAAACTACCATTCAGTGACCGCCTGTTTCTCAAATATATTGCAAAATTTATATAGAGAAGAAACTAATAGATACATACGTATATCGGTACTTGAAAAGCTACGTTCCGACATGAAGCTATTACAAAAAAAATATAAACCCAATGGGATCTCAGGTAAACTACTGAAGCCAATGTTACTATATTCTCCTTTATCATTATTAGATATTATACTTTCAAAAATCATCTGTAAAAAATGAGAATTTTGTATATTTATCGCGAAAAAGAAAAAAATGAACATAGCATCGAAGCTGTCTTTGACACAGTTGCTGAAACATTGAAAGATTTCGGTCACTATGTCCATAAATGGTATAAGCCCGTATCTTGGCGACAGACATTTCGAGAAATATGGCAACTCCGCAAGGAAGGATATGACATTTACCATATCACAGGTGATATAAATTATCTATGGCTGTTCTTCCCATGGAAAAAAACAACTATGACCTGCCATGACATAGGTATGTATAAAAATAACCCTAAATCAATTATTCGTATATTATATGTTTTTATAAGTTTTATTTCTTCTGCTATCTTCCTCAAAAAAATAACCGCAGTCAGCGAACTCACCAAAAGTGATTTAACAAATATCCTCCATATCAATCCACAAAATATATGTGTAATACCCAATCCACTATCTCTACCTGTAAAAAAGTGTCCTAAGCCATTTAATAAAGATTGCCCTGTTATTCTTCAAATCGGAAGCGGTTGGCACAAAAACTTGCAGGGTCTTATAGAGAGTGCACAAGGAATAAAATGTCACCTCGATATCATAGGGCAACCTGAAGAAGCTGACATTACACGCATGAATGATTATAGAATAAGTTATACAATTTCACATCACATTCCGGCAGAAGAGGTCGTGCAAAAGTATGAAAAATGCGATATTTTGTATTTTGTTTCACGCTCTGAAGGTTTTGGTATGCCAATTATTGAAGCACAAACTGTAGGACGTGTGGTTCTAACAAACAAAACAGAACCGACTAAAAGTGTTGCCGGTGGAGCTGCTTTGTTATTTGGCTCAGAAGACTATCAAGCTATACACAAGGGAATCTTACAAATAATCAATGATGATGCTTTACGTGAAAAAATGATTGAGGATGGATATAAAAATTCAGCGAATTACCAGCCTATCAAAATAGGCAAACTGTATGAACAATTTTATAAACATATTTTTAATCTTGACTAATGGTAATATCTGAAAAAAGAATAAATATGGGAATGAATATCATATTATCAATTATGATATCCATTATTTATTTACTTATGCATAGCACAGGATATTATGATTTTAGCCTACGTTTTATGGTTGCCATCGGTTTAATACCTGTTGCTAGTGTTGCCATTTTACTGTTACAAACGGCAGAAATCCGCATTGCTGTTATCACATTGGTCTTATATCAGACATGGAATATGTTTTTAGAACCATACACATGGGACTTACCTGTAAAATCAATTTATCGTATATTTAGTAGTGACGATTTTCCAATGATGGCATTATGCAGTACATTATCAATCTGGATGTTATATTTTGGCTTTCTATATGGAATGCACAAGATAAAATCAAAATCTTTATTGACTGAAAATTATCTAAATATCAGGCAGATAGAAAAATTGCTCGTATATATGATTATTGGTGGCTTGGTCTTACAACTAACGCAAATGATTATTTCCGCATTGAGAATACCTTTCGGTTTTTTAGGACTTATTGAAACCATGTTACCATCCACAGTCGGTGCTGTTGCAGTACTTTACTGGTTGAGAGGGGCGAAAAATTATATATTTAATTCTGACAATAGTCTATGTGGCTTATTACTTCGTATATTATGTTGGGGGAACTTTGTTCATATATTCGATTTTTTTAATAGCTGCACCCACTGTAATATATATCGTGGAGAGGAAAAAAATACCATATATGACTGTTTTTACAGTAGCGATATTATTACTACCGATTTATCTTTCTCGGCATACATATCGAAATGAGGGACTATATTCCAGTGGTACCGAACGTCTACTCATAGGTTGGAAAATTTTAGAAACAGAATATGCAAATGCCAATATATTACATTGGCAAGAACTTATTGATAAAGACAATCAGAACTATAATGTTGACAACCGCACTGAAGGAGTCACTTACTTAGCTACTATCATTAACCGCATAAACAATGGTACGTCCCAGTATGCGTATGGAGAAACGATTGCTTGGTTACCGACAATGTTTATCCCTCGTTTCTTAATTCCATTCCGACCAAGTCAAAATATGGGGGATAAATGGGCTATATATTACGGGGTGAAAGATGCTTCATGGAGAGCCAGTATTAATTTCCCGATGCTTTGTGAATTTTATGCCAACTTTGGATATTTAGGAATGATAATCTTGTCATTTTTCAATGGCATTTTTATTATATGGATGATGGGCAAATTCAATAACGGAATAGGGGATACCAATCTTATGTTACTCATTTTTGTAGTCACTAAAATTATCGTGATAGAGGCAAATGTCACTTTGGCATACGGTGCTATCCTACAAGTTATTACAATTTGTTGGTTGATAAAAAGATTTATTCTCAGGACTGCTTAACACTTATATGATGAATATATCCACAAAACAGAGTAATAAGATTAAAATCCTGTCATTCTGCTCGATTATATCCGTCGTGTGGATGCACGCCTATTACTTGGAAAGCGAAAGATGGCCTACCATGTATTTTGCACAAAAGTTTGTGGCATTGTTTGCCGACTTTGCAGTACCGTTGTTCTTCATCATATCTGGTTTCTTGTTCTTTGCTAATTTTAATGAAGTTGGTGGTACAACAAATTTCTTCATTTCTAAAATCAAAAAAAGGATGCGCACACTTATCTTGCCATACGTAATATGGTGTACATTGTTTATCGCAGAAATATTCATTATTGGATCATTTATTGATTTAAACACAGACTATTTTGCATATTGCAGACAGGGAAGTTGGTGGAATTTTCTATTGTATGTCTATTTTAAACCTGCAGCATTTCACCTTTGGTTTGTCAGGGATTTGTTTATAGTCATCCTGTGCAGCCCTATTATATATTTGTTTATAAGGTATTTGCCTATATATGTACAAGTCATTGGACTACTGCTACTGGGTGTGTTCCAATTTGTTCCAATGGTGTCATGGGGACTCTTTTGGTTCACGATAGGAGCGATGTTTTCTATAAACCAAAGAGAAATTTTTTATTTTATAAAGCCTAAATTGGCGATTTTGTGCCTGATAGCGTTTTGTGTGGTTGTTGCCAGCTTTGTCATATTTGACATATCACTTGCAAGCAATCAATATTATGCAGCACCAGTTATCTTGTTGGGGGTTATAGGGATATGGAAAGGAAGCGACTGTGTGTGTACATTCACATCTATCAAATCCATATCGCACTACACATTCTTTATTTATTGCTCACATATTCCCTTGCTGAATATCGTAAAAACAATAATATATCCACGACTTTTAGAATCATCTATTGGCTGTACATTAGGCTTTTTTTTGTCGCCCATGATTACAATCTCAATATGCCTAATGGTAGGAAAGCTATTACTGTCGATAGCTCCCTCGATTTATCGTATTCTATCTGGAGGTAGGTAATATGATGCGCAAGCCCGAATTTGACATTATGAAAGGGATATTGATAGTACTGGTAGTTATAGGCCACACCTCAATACGCCTCCCATACATTGACCTGTTTTGGTTCCACATGCCTACATTCTTTATGATCACAGGATATTTATCCCAAAGATGGGTATCATTCAACGACACTGCATATCTGCGCCACAAGGCTTTTCAATTGCTTGTTCCGTACCTCAGCTACAGCATTTTATTATTCCTATTCATTGGATACTCCCCTTTATGGAAATATATGCTCAAAGTATTCCTTGGCGGAACATTAAATATAACACCTTTCAGTTACCCTTTTTGGTATGTAAATACTCTTCTTGTGGCATTGGTTGCATTCGGGCTGATTAAACAGTTAACGCAAAGCCTCCAATTGCTGCTAATAGCCTCACTATACCTCATTGTTCATCTGATGACCTATTGGGATTTTCACCCACCAGTTCCATGGGGTATTGACAATGCAATGGGGGCATTAGTCTTCATCTACATTGGTGATAAATTCAAGGTTTATAAAACACAGAAATGGCACTACTCTCTCCTGTGTGTGCCCGTTTTATTTACATTTATTAACAAATGGGGGGGGGGTAAATTATAGAATTAATATGGCAAGCATAGAATATAACCATCTAATACTTGACCTCTTGGTGCCATGTATATTTGCGTTTGCCATATATTTATTATGTATGTACTTAAAAAAGTGGAAGTATATTACCTACTTCTTTTCAGTATTAGGGCATAGTAGTTTGACAATATACTTTACCCATGCGGCCTTGTTGTATGTGTTAGCTCCTCTCATAGGGCAGCCCATTGCTGTCGCGTGCTGCTTAATTGCAGGAGCATTGTTTCAGCATATATTCACAAGGTTCAATATTACAAGAACATTGTTTCTAGGGAATATGAAATAAATAAAAACTATATACAGGTTTGATATGAAATTAATTATAAATGCCGATGACTGTGGTAAGAACAAAGAAGTGAATGCTGCCATTAGTCACTTTATCGAAACTGGAAAAATTACCAGCACTACAGTCATGGCTAATATGGATGACTTGGAGGGAGCCTCCCGACTTTTTGACGAATATCAGGATAGTATTTCTTTCGGGATACACCTCAATCTGACAGAAGGACATCCTTTGCGATATAGTCAGGAGTTACTTGACAGAGGTTACTATAAGGAAACGGCTAATGTTGCTGGAGAAAAAGGTAATATTTACCTAAATATTAATCAATTACGAAACAAAATAATTAGTACAAGTATACAGAAAGAATTGGAAAAAGAACTTTGCGCCCAGATAGAAAAGGTCTTAGATTATGGAATACGGATTTCACATATTGATAGCCATCATCACATACACACTAGTTTGCTGATGCTACGAATGATGCCAAAATTAGCGAAACGATACGGCATACATAAAATGAGGCGTATGAGAAATTATGTACCCTCTGCTTCATGGACAAATATGGCTCTACGCGACCTGTGGAAACAGTTAATAAAGTTACAGAATCACCGAATAGTTATGACTGACTATTTCGGAATTTATGAAGAATGGTATGACAACGGCAAACAAATTCTTCATGAAAATACAGTACTAGAACTTATGTGCCACCCAGGAGGGGCTTATTCTGAAGAGGAGTGTAAACTGCTAGAAACTGATTTCACTCAATTGGCGAATGTAGAACTAGTTAATTATAATATGATTGGATAATGGACGTAACATATAAGTTTTTAACTGCGGAGGAATTTCACTCACCGGAATATGTAAAATTACAGAACAAGATACATGGTAAAAATGGGCAT
>ENA-OPXH01001341-OPXH01001341.1-human-gut-metagenome-genome-assembly--contig:-NODE-1341-length-17193-cov-15.662096_pt1 | contig 17193 bp, 10 predicted proteins | sample MGYA00241521_ERZ502034 | MGnify/ENA primary metagenome ERZ502034 (study PRJEB25962, sample SAMEA2042103) | human gut metagenome | biome: human gut; feature: human-associated habitat; material: faeces... | reverse complement strand
GGCTTACAAATATCTGCAACAACAGGATGACCTACAACATAGTGAGGGATATAAGGCGTGATGCATTTTTAAACATTGAAAAAATGCCACTTTCCTATATTGACAGCCACTCACACGGTGATATGGTCAGCCGTATCATCGCCGATGTAGATACATTTTCAGAGGGACTTTTGATGGGCTTCACGCAGCTCTTTACAGGAATTGCAACAATAGCAGGTACGCTTATTTTCATGCTTACAATAGATGTGAAGATATCATGCATTGTAGTGCTAATCACACCTCTGTCACTTTTTGTGGCAAGCTTTATCACTAAAAAGACATATTCCATGTTCCAGCTGCAGACAAGAACAAGGGGGGAGCAGACATCACTCATCGACGAGATAGTAGGAAATGAAAAGGTCGTACAGGCCTTCAACCATGAGGATGAGGCGCTTGAACAGTTTGACGAGATAAATGACAGATTACAGAAATGTTCACTGAGGGCAACATTTTTCTCAAGTCTTACAAATCCGTGTACACGTTTTGTCAACAGTCTTGTGTATGCCGGAGTCGGAATTTTTGGTGCCATGAGTGCACTCACCGGCGGAATTACAGTAGGACAGCTTTCGTGCTTTTTATCATATGCAAACCAGTACACCAAGCCGTTCAACGAGATATCGGGTGTCATCACAGAGCTTCAGAACGCACTTGCCTGTGCTGCTCGTATCTTCGAGCTGATTGAGGAGAAAAAGGAGATACCGGATGCTTCGGATGCGGTAACACTCGATGAGGCAGACGGCCGTGTGGACATAGAGGATGTTTATTTCTCATATGTGCCGGATAAAAAGCTTATCGAGGATTTCAATCTCCACGTAAAGCCTGGACAGCGCGTGGCTATCGTAGGTCCGACAGGCTGTGGAAAGACGACTATTATCAATCTGCTTATGAGATTCTATGATGTAAACAGTGGAACAATTAAGGTGAGTGGACACGATATCAGAAAAATCACGCGAGAGAGTCTTCGTGACAACTATGGTATGGTGCTTCAGGAGACATGGCTCAAGAAGGGTACAATCCGTGACAATATCATAATGGGAAAGCCTGATGCCACAGATGAGGAAATCATTGCAGCAGCAAAGGCATCCCATGCCCACAGCTTTATCAGACGTCTGCCGAAGGGCTATGACACTGAAATCGGTGAGGACGGCGGCTGCCTGTCACAGGGACAGAAGCAGCTATTATGCATCACAAGAGTCATGCTATGCTTACCGCCTATGCTGATATTGGATGAGGCTACATCTTCGATTGATACACGTACAGAGATTAAGATTCAAAAAGCGTTCCTTACCATGATGCAGGGCAGGACAAGCTTTATAGTGGCTCATCGTCTGTCTACCATCAGGGAAGCGGATATTATCCTTGTTATGAAAGACGGAAAGATTATAGAGCAGGGCAATCATGAGAGCCTGCTTGCAGCGGACGGATTTTATGCAAACCTCTACAATAGCCAGTTTGCATGAATATAGCCAATGAGTGAGAGAAGGCGACCGGCGCACGTGGGTGAATTTCCCGTGCGCCTGTCGCCTTCCCATATTATTTAAAAGATACAATGCAATCCACACTTACTGCGCTGCATCAGGAGCTACATACGAGTATGCATTGGACATCTTTGCAGCATTGTTTGTCAGAGTGACAGCCTCTCTGTAGTAGGCAACAACAGGAGTGCCCTTATCCACAGCGTTGAACAGCTGCTCTGCAAAAGCAGGCGGCACATTGATACATCCGTGTGAGCCGGAGGTTTTGTAAATTGTTCCTCCGAAGGTATCACGCCAGCTGGCATCATGGATACCTATATTGTAGGCAAACGGCATGAAATAGCTGACAGGAGAAGAGTAACCCTCACCGACAAGAGTAGCATTTCTCTGCTTGTAAACAATCTTGTATACACCATCTACGGAACCATTCTGACGGGCGAGATTACCTGATACGAAATCAGACTCCATCTGGAGAGCACCATCCTTGTAATACCACATGTGCTGCTTTGTGTAGTCAATCTCTATGTATGTATTACCTATGTCGTCAGCGCCTCGGTAGAGAGCAGTCTGCTCGTAAACAGGCTCTCTTTCCACTGGCTTGCCTCCCTCTAAATCGGAAAGAAGTTTGGACTTCTCATTTTTCTTGCTGACTACCCATCCGTAGTCTCCACCACCTATTTCAATAGTGTCACCGGACGATGTCTTGAATGAGCGCTTGCGTCCGAAGGTGTTATACTTGGAAGCAAGCTGCTGGACATATTTAGTGACCTTGGCATCATCTATGCTCACGCTGCCGTCATCTGAGATGCTTAGCATATCAAGGATTTTGGCTGAGTCAAGCTTCTCATCGGCACCTTCAATTTTGTAAGTGACAGTTGAAGCTGTGTATTTGTCGAGGGCTTCTTTTTCATTTTTGATTGTATCGCTTTCCTTTGTGATTTTTGGAGCTTCATAACAGTCATCACTTAAGCTAAGCTTTGGAAGCTCATTGTCCAGGGCATCCTTTACTTCGGCAAGGATGCTGTCATATATCGGCTTGCAGCCATTTTTCTCTTCAATCACATCGTATTTGCCGTCTTTTATCTCGATGTGGGCATCCTCCGGATTTTCAATGTAGTCATCACTGAAAATATCAAGAGCCTTGAGCTTTTCCGCCAAAGCGGCATCGTCATATTTGGACGAACCCTTTAGTGTATAGTTTTGAGCTTTGAAAAGACTGACAGGCCATGTAAAAGCATTCTGGCTTTTTAGGATTTGCTCCTCGTCACCGTTTGAGACATATTCATAGGAAAAATCAGGTCCCTTAAGTGAGAAGCTGTTGCCTTTTCTATCAGTGATTGTGAGCAGATAGTCGCGGCTTAGGGCTGTATTTTTTTCTATTGCCTCTTTTGCAGTTTTACCTGCGTATTTTACAGAGTTAATCTTTGTGTTGAACAGATAGTGGCTGCTAAAATAAAAGGTAAAGCCAAGATAAACAGCCAAAATCACGCCAAGCACAACGGCGCAGGTTATAAGTACTTTTTTCTTCATGTAAATCGACCTCCTTGGAGATATGCTGTTGCTGCCCACACCGGGGTGTAGGCGGCAGCTAAAATCAGTTACATTTGTGAAGATGTGACACATCCATATAGTCAGGCAGACCATTCTTGTAGGCTACAGCGGTTTCTCCCTGAATAAGTGGCTTTAAGTATTCGATAAGCTCAGGTTTCACATCATTGCCAGCATCATTGATCCACTCTCTTGGCACAGACTTGGCCTCGTTTGCGATATCCTTGATAGCAGAATATGTGTATTCTACCTGATAAGGATCATTTGAGATGCGCTTTAAGCATACCATTGATGCGGTCACACCCTCTGCTGCAATAGTGACACCCTTTTTACCCTGAGCAAAAGATTCCTCGATATCGGTTAATGATGCAAGATGTGAGGCACAGCGCTGGAGCACGTTTACCTCTACTGAGCGAACCTTGACACCGATGTTTTCTTTAACAATGAACTCAATAGCCTTTCCGGCACCGCTTAGCTGCTGGTGTCCGAACTGGTCGCATGAGGCATTTGATGATGTAATGTATGAGCCGTCTGCGTCATGTATTCCTTCGGATACGGCAACTATTACATTGTTAGTGTGCGTAAGGGCTTCTTTTATATCGGCAACAAATTTGTCCTTGTCGAAATCCACCTCAGGCAGATATATGAATTGAGGCGCTGTATTGTACTCATTACGTGCGAGCGCGGAAGCGGCAGTGAGCCATCCTGCGTCACGTCCCATGATTTCAACGATTGTCACACTCTTAACAGCATAGATAAAGGTATCATGGGCTATCTCGAGCATGCTTGATGCGATGTATTTGGCGGCAGAGCCAAATCCCGGAGTGTGGTCTGTCATGCACAGATCATTGTCGATGGTTTTTGGAATCCCTATAATTTTCACATCACTGTTGATTTTTTTTGCATAATCGGATAACTTTAATACGGTATCCATCGAATCATTTCCACCGATGTAAAAGAAAGCCTTTACGGAGAGCTTATCAAACTGGTGGAAGATGTATACATATGGTGAATCATCATCCTTGTAATCAGGGAGCTTGTGACGGCATGAGCCAAGATACATGGCAGGTGTGGTCTTGAGCTTTTCAAGATTAGCATCATCTGCAAAAATATCTGACAGATTGAGATAATTCTCATTTAATATGCCGAGTATTCCGTTTACGGCGCCATAGCAGATATCGTATTTCTCGGAGCTTTTTACTCCTGCGATGACTCCTGCAAGGCTTGCGTTGATTGCAACAGTTGGGCCGCCTGACTGGGCGACGATACAGTTTGACTGATTCATTGTAATCTCCTTATTGTGTATTTTAACTATTCTCTTCTGTAAGAATAGTTATGGTATAATTTTAAAATGACTACTGAAGGCGCATGGCATATGCACCGCATAATCATATAGATTGTAGTATCAAACATTATTTTTAGCAAGGGTTAAAATGAAAAATATGAATAAATACGAAAATTGCTTATTGTGTCCCAGAAAATGTGGCATAAACAGAAGAACCGGACAAACAGGTGTATGTGGCGTTTCATCTGAAATAAAGGTGGCGCGAGCAGCACTTCATTACTGGGAGGAGCCGTGCATATCAGGAAAAAGAGGAAGCGGGGCAGTTTTTTTCTCAGGCTGCAGCCTGCACTGCGTGTTCTGCCAGAACAGGGAGATTTCTGACGGAAAAGAGGGAAAGGTAATCAGTAAAGAGAGGCTGAGTGATATCTTCATAGAACTTGCTGACAAAGGCGCAAATAATATCAATCTGGTCACACCTGGGCAGTATATCCCTGACATAGTGTGGGCGGTAAACGATGCAAAAAGCCGTGGCATGAAGCTTCCTATTATATACAATACGAGCGGATATGAAAATGTGACAGAGCTAAAGCTGCTTGAGGGCATAGTGGATGTGTATCTTCCGGATTTTAAATATATGGACAGTACGCTTTCGGCAAGGTATTCAAGGGCAAAAGATTATCCGTCTGTCGCAAAGCAGGCGCTTTCAGAGATGGTCAGGCAGCAGCCGGATGTCGTGATTGACGATGCGACAGGACTCATACAAAAGGGAGTTATTGTGCGACAGCTTCTACTGCCGGGACATGTGAATGATGCAAAGGCTGTACTTAAGTACCTGTATGATACATATCATGATCACGTATATATAAGCATGATGAGCCAGTTTACGCCGATTGCACTAAAGGATTATCCTGAGATAAACCGCACAGTGACAAAGAGAGAGTATGAAAGACTTGTTAACTATGCCCTCGAAATAGGAATCACGAATGCATTTATACAGGAGGGTGACGTGGCAAAGGACAGCTTCATTCCGGCATTTGACTGTGAGGGGGTATGATATTTACCGTTTTTCTTAATAAAATAGTAAGAATTGGCAGGCAAAAATGACTGGATTTTGTGACGCCGGTGTAGTACTATGGTTATGTGATATTTTTTAACTGTGAAGGTACTGAACAGTTACGATATTATGTTATTACTCACATCCCGGTGTGACAGACGATAATGTTTTTAATCACACAGGATACATTATTCAATAGAGGATACATTGATGAAAAATATAGGAGAACAGCAGATAATAATTGAATGTCCGAATACTATCTTTCATCTATATATTGACAGTGAGGATGAGCTTTCAAAGGTTAAGGTGTTTATGAACAATATAAAGCATGTTGATTCGATAAGTCTGCATGATATATACAACTGGTGCAACAGACAGCATTTGCAGTACACGACGACATTTAATTATGACAGTAAAATGACCTGGACAGAAATGATAAAATCCTACATATTTTACTTCAGACAGAAGCTTAGATATGTAAATAATAGTGATAGGATGATAGAAACATGAGATACCCTGAATTTCTAAAGGATAGAGGAACAATAGGCTTTGTGGCGCCTTCGATGGGATGTACAACAGAGCCGTACAGGAGTGCATTTGACAATGCCATTAAAAGGTTTCACAGCATGGGTTATAAGACGATAGAGGGACCTAACTGCAGGTGCGACAGTGGCATAGGTATCAGCAATACACCTAAGAAGTGCGCAGAAGAGCTGAACGAGAGCTATGCTTCTGTTGACAGTGATGTGCTTATATCATGTGGTGGTGGCGAGCTGATGTGCGAGGTAGTGCCTTATATTGATTTTGAGCGCGTGAAGCAGTCAAAGCCGAAATGGTACATGGGCTATTCCGACAACACGAATTTCACATTTTTGGAGGCTACTATTGCAGATACAGCAGGTATTTACGGGCCGTGTGCGGGCAGCTTTGGCATGGAGGTGTGGCATGAGTCACTTACCGATGCATTTAATCTGCTTTGTGGCAGGAAGCTTTCATTTACCAATTACCCTATGTGGGAGAAGGAATCGATAAAGGATGAGAATGCCCCGTTTGTGGGCTACAACCTGACTGAAAAGTCGTGTATCAGCTCTATTCCTGCGGTGGCAAAGGAAAGCAGGCTTACCATGAGAGGCAGGCTGCTTGGTGGCTGCATGGATTGTCTTATCAATCTGCTTGGTACATCGTTTGACCATGTAAGGGAATTTAATGAGCGCTACAGTGATGATGGTATCATATGGTTCCTTGAGGCTTGTGACCTTAATGTGATGGGCATGAGAAGGGCTATGTGGCAGATGAAAAATGCAGGATGGTTTTCAAATGTAAAGGGCTTTCTTATCGGACGCCCGGCGCACTTCGGAGAGGAAATGTTTGGCATAGACCACAGACAGGCGCTTTCATCACTGCTTAGAGAGTTTAATGTGCCAATCATCATGGATCTGGATATAGGTCATATGTCGCCGATGATGCCTGTGGTATGCGGAAGCATGGCAGATGTCAGCTTCGACGGAAGCAGCTTTACAATTTCGTATGATATAGAGCAGTAGATTGGAGGAAAAATGATTAGATCAATAAAGAAAAAAGCAAAGAGTATTGTATGTAGCGTGCTTGCTGCGGTGACATTGTTTACAATGAATCCGGCTGTATTTGCAACAGAGACAGCTACGCAGACTGATACAGTTTCAAGCGTTGATGTATCAGGCAGTGACGCAGCTGATAAGAGTAACACAGACAGTACTGCAGACAGTACAACGACAGCCGGCAGTGAGACAAACGACAAGGTGACCATCAGCAAAAATGATAAGCCATACTTAAGTCTTGGAGCAGACCTCACACCGGATCAGAGAGCGACAGTGCTTGGATTTATGGGAATCGAGCTCACTGATCTGGACAAATACGATGTGGTCTATGTAAATAATGATGAGGAGCACAAGTACCTCGATTCATACATCAGCAAGAGCGAGATTGGCACAAGGTCACTTTCCTCAGTGCTCATTACAGAGGATAAAAAGGGTGCGGGTCTTAGTGTTTCCACACACAATATCAATTACTGTACGGTAGGAATGTACAAGAATGCGCTTGCCACAGCAGGCATAGCTGATGCTAAAATCATAGTCGCAGGACCTTTCCCTATTTCCGGAACGGCAGCACTTGTAGGCACACTAAAGGCATACGAGGAGATGACAGGCAAGAAGCTTGACGACAAGGTGACAGACGCAGCGATGGATGAGCTTGTCACAACAGGAGAGCTCAACAAGAGCATTGACGGCGATTCGCAGGATATCGAGGCAATGATTGCAGACCTAAAGAAGCAGCTTGCCGATGGAAGGCTCAAGGATGAGAGCCAGATAAAGGATGCGATAAAGGAGGCTGCAAAGGATTACGACCTGAAGCTTTCTGATGATGATATTGCAAAGCTGACATCGCTTCTTATGAAGCTTAAGGATGCCAATATCGACTGGGATTCAGTCATTAACCAGGCACATGACTGGGCATCAAAGCTTGGCGATAAGATAAATGATCCGGGCTTCTGGGAAAAGATTGGTAACTTTTTCATGGATTTATGGGATAAGATAAAATCCCTGTTCAGCTAGAAAAAGCTACAGGAGACAGTAAGAAAAAGCAGAATATGAATCAGACAACTCCCTGAAACGTAAGCACGGGCTGCACGTTGAAGGGAGTTTTTATATTATGATTAAAGGGTCAAAAGGTATCATCGATGCATGCTTGCATGCAATTCGATTAATCATAAATGAGGGGCAAAATACCTTTTGACCCTCATATCAATAAAAAAATAATAAATTTCTGCCGAATACATTGATACAAAGGTCATATTCTATTATAATTAAATGGATAATGGATTAATGTAAACAATGCACATAAGAAAGAGGGGATTTGATGATAAAGATAAATAAATTTCTGGCAGCCTCTGTCGTAACATTGTCATTAGCTGCATGTGACCTGGCACCATACAGCAGCATAGCAGTCTATGCGGATCAGGCGGCTAAGGTTGTGTGTGATGAGAGATACTGGGTAGCGGCGAGAAGCGGACCGGGAACAGAGTATGAGCTGGAGCACAAGCTTTCAAACGGCAAGGATATTACTATTCTTGAGCAGACCACAGGTGCAGACGGCAAGGTGTGGTACAAGGCAAAGTACAATCTGGCAGCAAATAACGAGGAGTGTGTCAGCTATATAAGGTCTGATTTTGTATCAGCAGGTACAGCTGCATCAGACAATGCGCAGACAGGGGATGCTTCGGCAGACACCGGCAATGCGGATGCCATACAGCAAAATAATGAGGAGCAGCTTGCCATTGCAACCGCATCGGGAGCATATGCTACAGGTACGATTACAGGTGGCAATGTGTATGTCCGCAATGCAGCAGGCACATCCGGCACTACCAAGGTTGTCTCACTCAACTGGAACCATCAGGTTGACATAATTGGAGAGACCAGGGTAAACGGTGTGGTCTGGTATAATGTCAAGGGTACTTTAAACGGCAAGGCATTTACGGGCTGGACTATCAGTACATACATAAAGGTGACATACAATAATAGCGGAGACAATACTGATTTTGTCACGGCTATGAAGAATGCAGGCTTTCCTGACAGCTATATTCCAAACCTTACAGCACTTCACAATAAGTATCCAAGCTGGACATTTGAGGCTGTAAATACAGGTTTGAATTGGGATACGGTGATTGAAAATGAAAGTGTAAACGGACTTAATCTGGTATCCAAATCAGCAGACAATGCCAAGAAATCCACAGCTGCCGGAGCATATAACTGGTCAACAAATACGTGGGTTGAGTACGAACCGGGATGGGTGTCAGCAAGCAGTGCCTATATTGCTTATCTCATGGATCCAAGGAATTTTCTTGATGAGACCAATATTTTTCAGTTTCAGAGTCTGGCATACAGTCCGAATGAGGCACTTGAAGGTGTTCAGTCCATAGTAAAAGGCACATTTATGGAGGGAACAAAGACCTATTCCAACAATGGTGAGAAAATCAATTATGCAAGCACATTCATGGATGTGGCAAAGAGCAGTGGAGTAAGTGCATACCATATAGCATCGCGTTTAAAGCAGGAGCAGGGACAAAAGGGAACGAGTCCTCTTATTTCGGGTACATATTCCGGATACGAAGGATATTATAATTATTTTAATTTTAATGCAACCGGAAACACGAAGGATAAGATTTATAAAAATGGTCTGTCTTTTGCCAAGAAGCAGGGCTGGAATACAAGAGTAAAGTCCATAAGCGGCGGAGCTGTAAAGGTGGGCAGCAATTATATAAATAAGGGTCAAAATACACTGTATTTTGAGAAGTTTAATGTAGTAAATACAAGCTCGCTGTATTTCCATCAGTACATGGGCAATGCCACAGCGGCTCTTACTGAGGGACAGAGTCTGGCTAAAGGATATTCAGACAAGAATCAGGCTTTTGTATTTAAAATACCTGTATACAACAATATGCCATCGTCAGCAGTGGGCTTCGATAAAGCTGGCGATACCAATAACTATCTGCAGTCGCTTGCGATAAGCGGTGTAACACTCACACCGGCCTTCAATGGAGCGACAACAAGCTATTCAGCAGTTGTTTCAAATGCTATAAGCTCAGTGACTGTTTCGGCAGATGCAGTTTCAGGAAATAGTGTTGTTTCAGGCACAGGAAGCTATTCGCTTGCTGTCGGAAATAATACAATTAAGGTAAATTGCAAGTCGCAAAGCGGTGATACAAGAACATACACTATCAATATAAACAGGCAGGCGGCATCTGCAAATAATGCAGGTGGCAATAATAATCAGAACAATAATAACCAAAATAATACAGATGTAAACATAACATCAGGTAAATACAGTATAGGTACTTATATTACAGGCATTGAGCCTGGAACCGGTGCAGCTGATTTTGTGAAGAATATAGCAGTATCAGCATCAGGTACTGTAAAGCTTCTGACAAGCTCAGGCTCAGAAAACAGCGGAAAGGTTGCAACTGGCAATAAAGTGGCTGTTTATGATGCTTCGGGTAACCTGAAAAAGACATATGATATTGTTGTATATGGAGATATCAATGGTGACGGTGCTGTAAATGCCCTTGATATGATTAAGCTCAACAGACATATTTTAGGAAAGGGAACACTCACAGGTGCTTATCTGGAGGCAGCTGATGCCAACAGAAAGGGCGATGGTGGAAATGCCCTTGATATGATAATCATGAACAGACACATACTGGGCAAATCAAAGATATCGCAGAATTAGAAATGTGAGGAAAATATGAAGAAATTATTTGGATGTATATTATCACTTGTTATGGCGGTGATGCTTGTTTTCACACCTGCCGAGCATGTATATGCGCAGGGACTTGGCCTCAGTGTCAGCTCAAGCTCTATAGCTGTTGGAAAAACAGTCAAGGTGACTGTTTCCATGCCGTCAGGATATTTTGGTACTGTAGTTATCTCAAGCTCTGACGAGGGAGTGCTGAGTAATGGTGGAGATGGTGTGGCAAATATTGGTGATGCAGCAGGATATCCCACATCGCAGTCATTTTCATTTACGGCGAAGGCTGCAGGAAGCTGCACTATAAAGGCATATTGTACAGTTGTAGGAGATGCAGAGGGCAACGATGCCGGAGGTATAATTACCGGTGCCAGCACGAAGGTGACGGTAACAAGTGCTTCATCAAACAACGATTCAAACAGCAACAAGGACAATTCCGGCAGCAATACCGGCAATGACAGCAATGCAAATAAAGATAATGAAAACAAAGAGGAAAAGAAATCCTCAAACGCATCTCTTGGTTCGCTGGTTATCTCAGCAGGTACGCTTTCCCCTGAGTTTTCTGCTGCGACAAAGGATTACACAGCTACAGTAGATTACAGCTGTTCAAGCCTTGCGGTTACAGCAAATCCGGCTGATTCCAAGGCGAGTGTGACATCCGTCACAGGCAATGATTCACTTGAGGTTGGAGAGAATACGGTCAGCGTTGTTGTGACAGCAGAGGACGGCAGCACAAGCACATACAATATAGTTGTTACCAGAAGAGCCGAGGATGATCCGGAGAATGCAGATAAGCAGGATAACTGGAAGAAGTTCGATATAAATGGCACAGAGTGGACTATGGTAAATGACATTCCGGAGGATGTTGTTCCTGAAGGCTTTGAGCACTCAAAGACAGTGATTGACGGACTTGAATACAATACCCTTCATGGCACCTTTGGTGATATCACGCTTGTGTATTTACAGTCGGAAAGCGGCAATGGGCTTTTTGTATATGATGTAGCACAGAATGCAGCATATGAGTTTGTCCGTATCAATTCAGAGTCACATTTTATAGTGGTTTTACTGCCTAAGGTGGATGATGTGCCTGAGGGATATAATGAGATATCGCTCTCCATAGAGGGCAAGGGTGTGGCAACAGCCTACCAGACCAAAGGCGAAAAAACCGATGATCAGACAAAGGATTTTTACCTCGTATACGCTATGAATGACAATGGTGAGAGTGGCTGGTACACATATGATAGCGTAGATGGCACATATATGAGAAATGAGCTTGGTACACCTACAGTGGCACAGGATGAAAACGATACAACAAAGAGTGAGCTTGTTCCGGGAATTGCCAATAAATATCTTGTTTTAGCTGCAATACTGGTTCTTATTATCATTATTCTGTTACTGTTGCTTATGGTATCAGCTGTGAAAAACAGAAAATATAAGGCAATGGACTATCATGATGACGATGATGATGTAGATGATGCAGCAGAAGATGTATCAAATGAAGCTTTGAAAGAAACAACTGATGAAACTGCGGACGAGATAGCAGATGAGCTGGAAGAAGAGGTTACAGAAGAGCCGTTAGATGAAGTGGCAGAAGAAGCTGCAGAAGAAACAGCAGATGAAGCTGTAGAAGAGCCGGCAGATGAAGCCGCAGAAGAAACAGCGGAAGATGCTGCAGATGAGCAAAAGATGGCTACGGATGAAAATATATCAAATGCATCCTATGTCGGAAGAACCGTAGAAATTACACCTGATTCTAAGAAAGCTGTTGAGAATGAAAACTCTGAGTTTGATTTAAAAGACGATTCAAGGCAGGAAAACGTTTCTGACACAGAAAACGATGCTGATGAGGATGCTTTAAAGAATCAGCTTCAAATGGCACTTGATGGCTTTGTCAATGAGGGAAATAAGCCGTCTGAGACTATAGACAGCAGTGCAAAGGATGACAATGAAGATGACAGCGAGGATGATGATTTGCAGTTCATCGACTTAAATTAGTGAATATGACTGGAGGATATGACTTGAAACCATATACAAGTAAGGCTAAAAAAGCAATAGATTTGGCTGCACGTATATCAAAGAAAATGAATTACAGCTATGTTGGAACAGAGCACATACTGGCTGGCCTTATAAAAGAGGGCACCGGTGTGGCAGCTGAGATTCTAACAGCCTGCAATGTGGAATATGATAAGCTTATTTCGATGATTGAAGACCTGATTTCACCGGGGGATAACATCGAAGTGATGGACAGGGATGGCTATTCACCAAGGACACAGAGAGTATTGGAGCGTGCATCGGAGGAAGCCGATAGATTTGAGTGCAATGAGATAGGTACAGAACACTTGCTGATGGCTATAGTACTGCAGGGAGACTGTGCAGCTGCAAGACTTTTAAACACCATGGGTGTTAACAGTCAGAAGATGTTTATAGATATTCTTGGTGCGATGGGTGAGGATCCGTCTGCATACAGGGATCTGATGAAAAGCTACGGTACATCATACAATTCTGCGACTCCTGTATTAGATCAGTATTCCAGAGATTTGACAGATATGGCAGAGGCAGGGCTTCTTGACCCTGTTATAGGCAGAAAAAAGGAGATGGAGCGCGTTATCCAGATACTTTGCCGCCGAGGCAAAAACAATCCATGTCTGATTGGAGAGCCGGGAGTGGGCAAGACCGCTATAGTAGAGGGACTTGCACAGGATATAGTCAGTGGCAATGTTCCGGATATTCTTTTGGGAAAGAGACTGGTTTCCCTTGATATGTCCGGGCTTGTAGCCAAATCAAAGTATCGTGGTGAGTTTGAGGAGCGTATCAAGAAGGTGATAAGCGAGGTTTCAAATGCCAAAAATGTACTGCTTTTTATTGATGAGCTTCACACTATAATAGGTGCAGGAGGAGCAGAAGGCTCGTTAGATGCATCTAACATATTAAAGCCTGCGCTTGCCAGAGGCGAGGTACAGGTAATCGGCGCCACTACCATAGAAGAGTACCGCAAATACGTGGAAAAGGATGCTGCGCTTGAGCGCCGTTTCCAGCCGGTGATGGTTGAGGAGCCGGGTGTGGATGAGACAATAGAGATACTCACAGGATTAAAGGAACTCTATGAAAAGCATCATGGTGTCATCATAACAGATGAGGGCGTGAAAGCAGCAGTAAGCCTTTCTGCACGATATATAAATGACAGATTTTTACCTGATAAGGCGATAGATCTGATGGATGAAGCGGCAGCCAGGATAAGGCTTAAGAATCTGACATCATCTGACGAGCTGCTTGCACTGAAAAAAGAGATAACAGATAAGCAGAACCAGTTGGAAAATGCTTTGTCGAAAGGAGATCTCGCAGCTGCCGGCGCGCTTATGTCAGAGAAGGAAGTGCTTGAAAATAAACAGCAGAAGCTTATCAGAAAGAACCGTCGCACAGGAGCCAAAAATCAGCCTGTAGTCGGTGAAAATGAGATAGCGGATGTAGTATCGGGATGGACCAAAATACCTGTAAATAAGCTTACAGAGTCAGAGGCAGGACGACTTGCAAAGCTTGAACAGATACTTCACAAGCGTGTAATAGGACAGGAGGAGGCTGTTTCTGCTGTTGCAAAGGCAGTCAGACGAGGCCGTGTTGGGTTAAAGGATCCTAAGAAGCCGATTGGCTCATTCCTGTTTTTGGGACCGACAGGAGTAGGTAAGACGGAGGTGTCAAAGGCGCTTGCTGAGGCTGTCTTTGGCAAAGAAGATGCCATGATACGTGTTGACATGTCAGAGTACATGGAAAAGCATAGTGTTTCAAAGATGATTGGTTCACCACCGGGATATGTGGGCCATGAGGAGGGTGGACAGCTCTCAGAGAAGGTCAGACGCAATCCTTTTTCTGTTATACTGTTTGATGAGATAGAAAAAGCACATCCTGATGTGTTCAATATACTTTTACAGGTGCTTGATGATGGTAGAATCACTGATTCACAGGGGCGCACGGTTGATTTCAAGAATACAATAATCATCATGACATCAAATGCAGGAGCTTCTTCTATTATAGAACCAAAGCGCCTTGGCTTTGGCGCTGATGAGGATGAAAAGCAGGATCACGAGCGTATGAAGAACAGTGTCATGGAGGAGGTCCGCCGTATATTTAAACCTGAGTTTTTGAACCGGATCGACGAGACTATTGTATTTAGAGCTCTTAACAAGGATGACATGAAGCATATAGTGACACTTCTTGTAAAGGAGCTTAAGAAACGCTGTAAAGAACAGCTTGATATAGAGCTCACAGTGCGCGACAGTGCAAAATCCTTTATCGTGGACAAAGCCTATGACAGAAAATATGGCGCAAGACCTCTTAAACGAAAACTTCAGGAGGAGATTGAAGACCGTATGTCAGAGGATATTATTACCGGCAAAATTAAGCGCGGCAATAAGGTAATAATTTCTACGAAAAACAAACAAATTTCATTGACTGTTGAGTAGAATTGGATTTATAATTAATATATCAATATAGCTACGGGAGGATAAAAATGGCTGTAATAAGTGAATTAATCCGTACTGAGGAAAACGGAAAGCTCAGCTTCGGAGATTATACATTGGCTGCAAAGGCAAAGCTTGACAATTTTGAGAAGGATGGAGATATCTACAAGGTAAAGACCTTTAAGGAGATTACAAAGCTCGAAAGAAACGGACTCTTTGTATATGAGTCTGTTCCGGGAACAGCGGTTATGGATTTCGAGGAGACTGCTGATACAGTGACATTTACTGTGGAGGGACCTGAGGATGCTCAGATTACTCTTGGCCTTGAAGAGGAGACAGAGTACGAAATTGATATAGCTGGAGCTGTTGCAGGTACTATGAAGACAAATCTCGGCGGCAAGCTCAGCTTAAGCGTAGAGCTTGAGGGTGTTGATTCAGTCGATATCAAAGTATCAAGAAAATAGAGCATATTTTTAGCCCGGTGAAAGCCGGGCTTTTTGTATTTTATAAAGGAGAACAATATGGCAAAAGGAAAGACCTCTGTATTTTTCTGCCAGGAATGTGGTTATGAATCGGCAAAATGGATGGGACAGTGCCCGGCCTGTAAGGAATGGAATACATTTGTAGAGGAAACCGTAGATAAAAAGTCGATAAGTTCGTCGGGAAAAGTAAAAAAAGAATCAAAGGCGGCACAGGTTCTGCCTCTTTCGGCAGTAAAAAGCGAGAAAGAGGAGCGTATAGTGACAGGTATAGCCGAGTTTGACAGAGTGCTTGGTGGAGGAATTGTGAGGGGGTCACTTGTGCTTGTGGGAGGAGATCCGGGTATAGGAAAATCCACGCTTCTACTTCAGGTATGCAGGGAACTTTCACAAAAAAAGGTGCCATTACTTTATGTGTCAGGTGAGGAATCCCTGCATCAGATAAAGATGCGTGCCGACAGACTTGGTGATTTTACGGATTCACTGGAGCTTTTATGTGAGACAAGTCTTGATATAGCAAAGGACGTGATTCAACGAAAAAAACCGGAGGTTGTTGTAATAGATTCCATCCAGACTATGTACAATGAGGAGATAGCGTCGGCACCGGGCAGTGTCTCACAGGTCAGGGAGACAACCGGAGTGCTTATGCAGCTTGCAAAGACTCTGGGTATTTCTGTTTTTATAGTAGGACATGTGACAAAGGATGGTGCGGTTGCGGGGCCGAGGACGTTGGAGCATATGGTTGATACTGTACTTTATTTTGAGGGTGACAGGTATGAGTCGTACAGGATACTTAGAGGCGTTAAGAACAGATTTGGTTCGACCAACGAGATAGGCGTATTTGAAATGAAGGCGGAGGGACTTGTTGAGGTGGAAAATCCGTCGGAGTATATGCTTAGCGGTAAGCCAGAGGGAGCATCAGGATCAATTGTCACATGTTCCATAGAGGGAAGCCGCCCGATACTTCTCGAAATCCAGGCTCTTGTATGTCACAGTTTTTTTAATAATCCAAGGCGTACAGCAAATGGTACAGATTATAATAAAGTAAATCTACTCATGGCGGTCCTTGAAAAAAGAGCCAACCTGTCACTGTCAGACTGTGACGCTTATGTGAATATAGCAGGCGGTATAAGGATGAACGAGCCGGCGATAGACCTTGGGATAGTGCTTGCAATCGCATCAAGCAAAATGGATATTATAGTGCGTGAGGATACCATATGCTTTGGAGAGGTGGGCTTAAGCGGAGAGGTACGCGGAGTTACCATGTCCGAGCAGCGTGTGGCTGAGGCAAAGAAGCTTGGCTTTAAAAAGTGTATTGTTCCCAAAGTGTGTCTTGCAGGAGTGTCGCATATTAATGGAATTGAGATTGTCGGTGTGGCAAATATCAAGGAAGCGATAGAGGCTGTCAGATAGTAATTGTGAGAATTGTATATAATAAACAGACAATTTAGAAAATTTGTGTTTTTTAAGATAGTTTTACTACTTTAATTAATTGCAGAAAATCCGTTGACATATGTGTGCCGGGATGATATTATATCAAAGCTGACTCGCGGGACACATTGAGTTGTAGAGCTTGTGA